>Ga0123342_1003511_pt1 | contig 25100 bp, 16 predicted proteins | sample Turbeawhitnodule_FD_89960 | JGI IMG/M metagenome (GOLD analysis project Ga0123342, IMG submission 89960) | Root nodule microbial communities of legume samples collected from Mexico - Turtle bean Mexico white nodule | ecosystem: Host-associated > Plants > Roots > Nodule | place: Mexico: Nepantla... | reverse complement strand
CCTCATAATATCCAACATCAAACAATCAAATCATACCAATGTTTAGAATATCCAAAATACACAACAATTCATTGACTAATCATATAAATGTCTAATTAAAGAGATTTTCAATTAACTATACATAAAATAAAAGTTTACATACTTTATAAGAAAAAACTATATAGAAATAAATAAGTCAATCTTTTAAAAGAAAATAAAAATTAGTTTAATATTTTTATTTATTATTATTATTTTTTTAGACTTTAGCTTGAGCTAGAATTCGCTAGCTTAAGCTAAAATCCACCAGAGAGCACCCAGAATTTTAGCTTGAGCTAGAATTCGCTAGCTTGGGCTAAAATCCTCCAGAGAGCACCCAGAATTTTAGCCTGAGCTAGAATTCGCTAGCCTGAGCTAAAATCCTCCAAAAAACACCCAAAATTTTAGCTTGAGCTAGAATTCGCTAGCTTGAGCTAGAATCCTCCAGAGAGCACCCAAAATTTTAGCTTGAGCTAGAATTCGCTAGCTTAAGCTAAAATCCTCTAGAGAGCACCCAAAACTTGCTAGCTTGAGTGAAATATGCAGAAAAATTCTGCATAACTTAATATACCTATTAGATTATAAATCAATACCTCATTCAATCCATAAATTATAAATCTACATTTTACATTGACAGTTCCTGTTCAACATGATACAATCACTCTCATTGAATCATTGAGCTATTATGTCCATTTATACATATATATGATTTTTAACTCCAAAACCATTTAAATCAAACAACCAATTCTCAATCACAACACTTTCAATTTCAATCAAATACAATCTACTCAAAACAAGAAATCTTGCAACAAAATTTGGAATTGGGTGACCACGTCACACTCACATTCAAATCTTCTAACCTAGGGTTCTATTGAAGATTTTAAACTAGCTCCCCTTACCTGAACTTTAGCAGATGCTCACTAAGAGCTTCAAATCCACCAAAAGCTTAAGGATACCCTAACCTGCACCACAGAGTCCTGATCACAAATCTAACTACATCACTAGGACCCTGAGCTAACAAAGACTAATTCTGAAGATAAAAACCTCACATGCAAAACTTAAATTAAAGGCAACCCAACCAGATCAAAACTAACTCAAAGGAAAAAGAGCCAAGAATGAACTTACTCTATGTAAGATTTTGATCGGTCAATCTTGTAGAGTTCACTGCCAGGAGGCCAATGGCAGACTCTGATCATCAAACTGATGAAAGAGGAGGTCCGAATCTAAGAGAGAAGGGAGAGGAAAGGAAAAAGGAAACAAAAATGAACATACTGAGGTCGGATTTTAGAGAGAAGGCAGAGGAAAGGAAAAAGGAGTTTTTTTAGAGAGAAGATGGTTCTTTTTAAAATGAAACCTGAATAACTAAATTTCTATTTATATAGCCTTTTCACTTTAATAATAAAATATTCATGTGCCATTTTAATTGTACCATTTCTACTCTAAGACTATTTTTCTCGGTCCTTACATAAATCAAATTTAAAATTATGTATGCAAATATATATTTATATAAATTATTTGATATTTCGTTTATATAAGTTATAACATACAACAAATTCAAAGATTTATGGAAATACATATTTTTTTTTATCACAGGGTGAATTGGATTGACGGACTCGTCATCGTTTAGTTAGGTGGGAGGGAGGACTCACTCTTTTTTTTTTATTTTAACATTTTTAAAGAAAAAATTTCTGTTTTTAAAATTAAAATTGGTAAAGATTAGTGTTTTATATAGAACTTCTTTTATATTAATTTCTTTATAAACATTTGATTCTTCAAAATAATGTTGATATTTACTTTATTTTGTTAAGCATTAAATATTCATTAAGTAGAATATTAAAGTTTGATTTAATTTTATTGTTTTTTCTAAGACTTTTATTGTTAAAAAAGTAATAACAATAACTAAAATAAAGTAAATAGATAAAAATAATTAAAATTAAATAAAAAAATGGCAAGTCAACTCGTCAACCTATTTGTAGAACAAATTAGTAATTTCAACCCGTATAATCTTAGTGTGCAAGTAGTGAACCTAGCCGAAAAGTTTAACCTATTTTATCATCCTAATATTTTTTAAAATATAAAAATGAATCATTTTATCACTATGTTATTATTCAATTTTAACCAAATTTCATATAAATAATAACAATTGTATGAAATTATAATTTAATGAATTTATCAATAAAAAATACTTTTAATATAGAATTTGTAACTATATAATATTTATTAAAAGTTATACAATGAAATTGATCTATTCATATTATATTATATTATATTATATATATATATATATTAAATGTAGCTATATATATTTTTTATTGTGTTTATCAAATGTAGCCAGCTATATACAAAAAAAATAATCATTATCTTTTTCAAACAAACAGTTTTAACCTTCATACTTACCAACGATTTTAGGTTATGAACTGAAATACACAAGAGTAATTTTTTTGAATTTTTGGTTTTTTTTCTTTCAAAAGCTCGCATTAATACAAATCTCAATCATTTTAAATAGTTTAACCTCTAAAACTACGTGATTTTTGGTTTTTTTATTATGAAAAAAAAATACTTAGAAACAAGGTCTATTTTTTTTTATTCACTTTTTCAATATTCTAGTTTCACTTTTTTCAAAAAAACTTATTTCATACTGTCAAAACTTTTTTCAAATAGTTTAACATTTTAGAATTACATCAACTTTAATTTTTCATTATGAACATAAATATACAGGACCAAATTTTATTTTTGTCAACCCAAATAAAAAAATTCAAAAATATTTTCTTTGTTTTTAAATATGTTTTCTATTTTTTTTTTAGAAAAATAAACATTTGGAAAAACATTTGATATTTAGATATTGATTGTAGCAATCACCTCTACCTGTTCCAGTTCCACGATTAACATACCAAAACTTATTGTCAGTTTTTTCCTTGAATAGATGATATGAAATTGTTGTCTCTTCGTTGGTTGAAATTACCATATATTTTTCTTCTAAAATAACCACGGCCTGTACTATTAAAATCTTCACAGCCTGTACTAAATCCTCCTTAACTAGGTTCTACTATCTTATTGAAATTCACTTGATTCTTCAATGTCTCTTTAATTATCTTATATTTTGTATGGTGTTCTTATTATATGACTTTCAATGTTACTTTATAATTTTGGTTATAACATAGTGATTCATTCTGGACTCTATTTTTGTAGTCACCACATATATATTTGATCGAAAATGTATATAATATATTCTCCAACACCTTATTGTCAAATATTTTGTTTCCATATATCTTCATTTTATTAACAAGGTGAGTAATAAGTAAAATATAACACTTTTCGAGTTAGTCATAATCTCATCTCATGTTATCATAATCTCTTTGTAAGGATTGAAACTTTGTTTTTTCTCTACTTCACTGTATATAGTAACTTTAAAGTTCCACACATTTTTGGCAATTATGTAATTTTCAATTTTACCAAAAATATAGTAATTTACTTTGGATTTGTGATAGTTGAAGTTGTTCCTTCATTTTATTTTCTTCATGAACTCTTTGTAGTAAAGATGTAACAACAAAATTCTAAATATTGTAAGCCTTTAAATGAGTAATTGTAACACTCTAAATAATTGTTATTTAATTATAAATTGAGAGTAGATTTTTTTAATAAGATTCTTTTAGAAACAATATTTATATGAGTAGATTTCAGAATTATACATAAGTTTTACTTGAATTAGGAATTAAATTATGGTGAGAACTCAATGAGGATTACCACTATACACAAATTTAACAAAGTAGTTAAATAAGTGCAAATGTTATCTTCAAATAGGAAAAGAAAAGAATACAACTAATGATGAATTGTAAAAATAAAAAAAAAAAACAAAGAGTAAAGGAAAAAAAAAGAATTGAAAAGACAAGATAAAAGGATGAAGATAATTTAGACCGGAGAAAGTGAATAAGGTGGAGGTGACAAGATAGTCACACCACTTCACCATATAATTATAATTAAATAAAATGACATTATTAATACTGAACAAATACAATTAACCATGTAATTATAATTAAATAAGTAAAAAGATGAAGTTGGAGAATACATAAATATAACAGAATAAGATTAGAAATACCTAACTATAAATTATTATAAGATTAAGGAATAAATATAAACAAGATGAAGTTAAAGATACCTTACTAAATAAAAATAATTATAAAATTAATAAATAAAAAAATGAACAAGATGATAAATATTCTATTGATATTTTTTTTTAATTTTAAATCATTCTACTACTCTTTCTCATCTCTTCTTTCTCATTTTTTTTTGAATTTTTTTAACTATTTGTTAAATTTGATTTAATTAAATAATTGATTATATAATATTTTAGAAAAATAATAAATTATTTTGAATCATTAATTTAATATATTTTATTATAAATTTAAAATATTATATATTTAACTAATAAAAAAAATATATTGGACAAAATAACAGAGAATATAATTACAAAGTAACATGGGTTTGAAACCTCTGTTTCCGCCCACAATAATGAGAAAATGTTTAGAAAACATATTAACAATAGTGAGACAAAAAATGAAGTAAGACAACAAACTTGATAAAGCAGTAACAAAGACAAAGCGTGGGAAGGAAACTGGGAAGACCGCGTCTGTTTGGTTTTTGTTTTCGAAATTACTAAGGTACACATATACATTTCTTCTTCTTCTTCTTTGGATTAACACACTCACATATGACAGAGTAGTTACTGCACTTCAATTCAGATTTCCACCGCTGTAACCTCCTCCTCCAACTTGCAGTTTTTGTTTTTATTTTTTAACTGTCATCATTTATTGGGGGCAACTGAGTGGAGTGTTTTTTACTTCTAATAGTTTTTTTTGAGGGTTTAGAGGTATTTGGGTATCCAAATCCTTACAAAATTCTGGATCTTTGAAGGTTGGCCGATGGGAACTGTAAAACCCTAATTTTGTTCTTGTACTGCGATTTATTGTTGTTATTTGTATTGTTTTTTCCTTTATGAGGACTGAGGATGGAAGCTATGCAGATAAGACCGAATGTGATGAACGAGTCCAGTGTTTGAAAGATGAAGGCATGAATAGTGACGCGAGTCAGATGACAATTAAAGATGAGAATTGTGTCACTGAAGAGGGGCAACATTTTGAATAGTGAAGCCATGAATGGCGAGGTGGCAATTGCTCATGCAAATGTTGTTGCTGGAGAGGTTAGGGTCTTGAGAAGTGAACCCTTTAGTAATGGGGTGGCAGTTGGAGATAAAGGTGGCTCTGGTGGAGTGGAATGTTTGCGAACTTATAAGAGGCGTAAGAAGTCAAGTTCAAGAGGCAAAATTCAGGAACAATGCAGAGCAGGCATGACAACTGCAAGTCGATTAGCAGATCAGGTTTTCTATCCTCTTTGTTGAGACTTGTCAATTTGTCTAAGGGATTTGCTATATTCTGTATGCTATTTGTTGCTTATATTTTTCAGGATTCATTGAGTAGTTTCCTTCTAGGATTTTAGTTTTGTGTTGACATGAATTGGAAAAGGCACACATGAGTAAAACCTAAAAATTTGTTCATTAGCTTGTAAGATACATTCAGTGCCTGCAACAAGTAATTGTGGCTAGTTGTTTTTTGGGTGGGCATTAGTAATTAGTTATGGTTGTTTTAGTCATCAATGGGAAAAAATGAAGAGGTTTCATCCTTCTCAGGTTATTTGGAGCAGTCTTTGGTTTCTTATTCTTTAGGTTGTGTGCTAATGAATCAGGTTTTAGGTTTTTGGTTAGTTGCAGAGACATAGAAATCAGGTAATATTTATAAAGCTGTGCGATTGATACACGACAAAAATATCATATGGAAAAAGGCTAATGTTTAATTTGAAGTCAATGCAACTTATGTACATATTTTTTTATTGATGCCCTTATTTTTTAGATGATTTGTGGAGTTACTTGTCATCCCCTTTATATATCTTTCAGTATATCGGGTATGCTTATAAAGATTTGCTATTTCAGTAGATGAGATGTAATACATTTGATTGACATATTGGTTACTTTGGGTTAATGTGAGTTCAATTTAAATCTTTAAATTGAATGACACAAAAAAAATATAATTATGGAAACATTCACTCACAAAAACTCTGGTTCATTATATTACTATATTCTATGTGTTCTGTTTTCTATGAGTAGATTATCATGTACCTATGCTATTTTGGTTATAATTATTATGCTGATAAATGGAGTCAAGTTACAACTTAAGATAAGTATATGTTTGGCCACATAAAAAGGATATATAAGAACATATTGATCATGGACCATCCATGGACTTTGATGACAAGAGGACTAATTTACTAACTTTGCTTTATTCGTGTCTGGCATTGCTATGAAAAGATCCTCCTGTATCTACACATTTATTCTGGTTGTACTAAAAATGGAGTCAGCCTAGTTGCAACCTATGTGCTATATATTTAAAAAGCAAGGGATGCAGTTTACTGTGTCAAATTCATAGTGGTTTATGTTGAAATTTGGTTGTGCAAGGGGCTAACTTCTTCAGTTGTATAATGGCTCAACTTTTAATGATTTCATTCATAATCAGATAACATCCAGGTTAACTATAAAATGATACCATATTGGTGTGCATAATATTTTTGTATTCTAGGGTTGCGATGCTAAATGTAGGGTAGGTAACACACAATAGAACTATCTTTTTTAGTTCAGTATTAATACAGCATGGGATGACTCTCACCCTGGTAGATAAATGTTCTGAAGTACAATAAATACTGTTTCTTGGTGATATCTTCAATACTGTATTTTGAGTATTATTATTTTATTGCAGGGTGTGAAGAAACCGTGTGATCTAGCTTTAGGAAATACATCAGATGATTGTTCCCAAGGAAAGTGGGGAAATATTGTACTGCAGCATTTATATCAGTCATTAGGTGATGGCAATGGCGGTGTGGAGGGGTGCATTAGGGAAGCACTTAATCCAAAACATAATCATGCCACTACTGTTATGGTTGGTTATTCAGTTGGAACAATATGTATACTGCTTGCTCAACTTATCTAAAAGTATTATTTGGCCAGTTTTGGTTTATGTCCCTTCTTATTTTGTATGCAGGATGCCTTTATAATTGAAAAGGATGGTCAAGAATGTTGTTATTCACAATCTGAGCGGCTTTCTCATAGAACAGGGAAGGAAGCTAATGGACATGCAGATGACATGTGTAATGGATGTTCCAGTGAATTACCTGACCATGGTGTGACTGAGATGTGTCAGCGTGTGCTCTATAATATCTTAACCTCAGAAAAATTCCGTTTATTGTGTAAGGCTTTACTTGAAAATTTCCCGGGAATGAAGCCTGAAAGTGTATTTGACTTTACCATCATGAACTCAAGGATGAAGGAGCAAGCTTATGAACAATCCCCAGCACTCTTCTTGTCAGATATTCAACAGGTAAATTATGCAGACTCTTTTTATATGGTGATTGGTACAATTTAAAAATATTAGATGGCCACATATCTGGTTTACCTAGAACCATGATGTTGAGTTCTAAGTCTTGTAGCTAATATTTACGCAATATTGTTATCAATGTAATATTGCTCTTATTCTAGATATGTTAATTAATGGAACTTCAATCATGAAGATTTTAGCCATCAAATGTTGAGTTTGATCAGCTCTTAACTCAGCAGTGAACAGATAATTTCTTTTGACTGCAAACTTGGTTTCAGTTAAACTTGAAAGAAGGACAAAATAATTTCATATTTTAACAAATAATTTGTTTGTAAAATCTTTGTGGTGTCAGGTTGTTTGGTTTAGATTTTGAAAAATTGATTATTTATGATAATCTCTCTCTCTCTCTCTCTCTCTCTATATATATATATATATATATATATATATTATAAAAAAGGAGGCAGTGGAGGATTGTGTGCAACTGAGCAAGTGTGCATAGTTGACAAAATAATGTTAGTTTTTATGGTCTGTACTTGTATTTGTACGCTATGGTGCTTTCAAATGTTTACTTTTGAGTTTCTTGATCTTCTTTTTTCATGTTGGTTGGGTGGGCTCATGTGTGCATGTTATGTACATTTTTTCTTTTCGATCAATAGTTATGATTTTGGATCTAGTAGTTCTTAATCTCAATTATAAGAATCTTAGGATTCTTGATTTGAATCTTGAGTCAGCTACCTATCAATTTTGTATCATAGGAAGTTCTTAAATGATTTTGTATCCTATGATATACATGAATGAATCTGTGCAAGTTTGTATCATCAAATATGAATCACACGATTCAATAATTCATTATTATATTTTTTTGCTTTCATCAATTCTCATTGAAAGAAATTGCGAAGTCATATAATCTTAAATTGTTCCAGGAAAAGGAATTCAAGGAGCAATTTTGAATTTATCTTATTTGATTATTCCACATTCCCTCTACTTTATTTGTCATCCGCTCATTCAATGTATGCAATTTATTTGGTTATTACATTGCTCCGTGTCCATTTAACTGAAATATGAAATAGAGGAGGCTTCACGAACTCAAATATAATGTAACTAATAATTTTGTATGTTGAGACTTATGGTTAAGTTGTTTTTATCTGTCTATAGTTTAAATTTATTATATGGAACATTATATATAATCTATATGATATATTTCAAGTTATTATCTCAGTACAAATTATGATTCACGATTAATAATTGGCCCAGCAATTCGTTATTTGAATCTCAATTTGATGACAACCTTGCAATCTTCCCTGATAACTTGGTCATATTTGTATTTATTAATTTTTAGCTAATATTTTGAAATATTGTTCTTTTGTTTTATTTTATCTGAAGTTCCTCCTGATGTGAGCTGTGGCCTGTGGTCATATCTTGCAGAACTCTGCCATAATTTTGTTTATGGTTTGTTTGGTGTATTACATTGTATAACCATTGCACAAACTAAGCATTTTAGTCTCTGGTTGTTATTTTTGTATTAATTAAACATTTAGGTTTGGAGAAAGCTTCAAGACACTGGTAACGAGATGGTTGCTCTTGCCAAGAGCCTATCCAGCATGTCAACAACTTCCTACTCTGAGCTGGTAACAAATTCATTGTCAAAGCTCTTTAAGTTTCATGACCTGTTTTGCTTCTGGATTTTATTTTGTTCTTCCTATGTATGTTACTATCTGCTTTCCTTTTATACAAACCCTGATTTTTCTTTACCTTTAGGTAGGAGATTCAGCACCAAGCACATTTCAAGATGGGAAGCAGCCGGTAAGAGTTTTGAAACTTTGATCTGATGTTTCTTTAGATCATCATGAAGTTGTCAGATTTTCATACTTGCCTTCAAAATTTGTTTTATGTTATGACATAGTAAGACCCAGTTTGTTTGTGTTGTGATACATACAATTTATTGGAGAGATTCTATTTTTAGAAAATATGAAGTAATACTGTAAATGCAATTCGTCTTACCTTTTGATGGCTGGGAATCAGATAGTTATATCAATGTATAAAATTTGAAAAGGATTATCAAAGAAAAGTTTAGGAAGAAAGTTTGCTCATGCCATGGTGGAGATAGATGCAGTTGATTCTTAATTGTAGCTGTGACCAGCATCATAACTGCAGAGACCAAAATCATCTTTCCTTTTTTTGCTCTGTTTCATTTTAGCTGTAACTCTTGGAGTGGGGAATCTCTGTTTCTGTTAATTAGCTTTTGTTTGTCTGTTTTGCTTGTCATAGACCAGAATTTTCTTGGTTATATGAATGTTTATCTTTTGGAAAATGTTATGGTATGAAGCATGAAAGCATAGTTATATCCCCATGTGTGAACAAACAATAATTATGCTGAAAATATTATAGTTAACTAAATATTTTGTGAAATGGTCTGATAGCCAAGCCAGGCCTTGAGAGAAGCATGTCCAAAAGAAACATTCACAGGCCCAATTGGCTGAAAGCTTATATTGAGTAGAATCTGGGCTGCTCAAGTGTAGGGTAGTATCAATAGGACCGTTATGTCTTCTAGTATAAAGAAGTCATCGCTATTGGATTGACCATGAATGAAATTACCCTAATTTAATGCTAGAGCAGAAAGAAAATAAGGAACAGGCTAAATTAGGGTCATTTCATTCATGTCCAATCCAATGCAGGATGGAAGGCCTAATGATCCTATTGATAATACTACCCTACATCTGTATAGCCCAGATTCTACTCAACATAAGCTTTCAACCAATTGGGGTTGCTGCTCTCAAGGCCTGGCTGGCTATCATGGTCTAATTCAGCTTTATTTGTCAAAGTTTTCTAAGATGGATAGAATACTAGAAATTTAAGATCACACTTATGGTAAGTGGTGCTAACAACTGTGATTGTATCTATTTGATTTCAAATATATATATTATTATCAGGGACAATGGATTGCAACCGTGATTATAGTATTTGTTACAAATGAAAAAAAATTAAACCCTACATATTGGAATTTTTAACCATTAAATTCTCTGATCTTTGAATGAGACACGCATAATGCATACTGTTTCCTGTGGCGTTTAAGTATTTGGTAAAATAAGATTGGAAGGGGGACTTGTTTGGTTATGTAATATTTTTCTGCTGAAAGTCCTATCTGTAAACATGCTAGATTTTGCAAACTTTTCCTATGAATGTTTGGAATGTTACACTTGAAAATCCTTGCCATATATCGATACTAATTTTATTTGGTACTATTAGAGTTTTTCTTGAAATATTTATTAAAATGGCCTTGAAAATTGTTTTAATTTTGTCATTTCAAACAGTCCTGCAACCGAGAATTTGGCTCTCACATGGAACCAGAACAGACGCAAGAATGTGCTATGTGCAAAACCGGAAGTTGCAGCCGTTGTGGAGAGAAGGCAGATGGCAAAGACTGTTTAGTTTGTGATTCATGTGAGGAGATATACCATGTGTCCTGTATTGAGCCGGCAGTGAAAGAAATAATACCCCACAAAAGCTGGTATTGTGCCAAGTGTACTGCTAATGGGCTTGGATCTCCACATGAGAATTGTGTATTATGTGAAAGGTTAAATGATGAACAGACTCCAAATGACATAACTGATGATGAAAGCTTTCCTACAATTAAGGAAACAAAAAATGAACTTGAAGAAAATTCAAAGTGCACCTCTGGTGGGACTAAAGTTTCTGTAGGTGAGAAAACAACACCCATTTGCAAAGTTTGCAGAAATGAAGTGGATGGTAAAAAGATAAAAAAGATAAGAGTATGTGGCCATAGGTTTTGCTCCAACAAGTACTACCATGTAAGGTGTTTAACAAAGAAGCAGGCAAAGTCATATGGTCACTGTTGGTACTGCCCTTCTTGTTTATGCTCTGTTTGCTTAATTGATCGAGATGATGATCAGATTGTTATCTGTGATGGTTGTGATCGTGGATATCACATCTATTGTTTGACACCTCCACAGGCTTCTATTCCAAGCGGGAAATGGTTCTGCAGACTCTGTGATGCTGGGATACAAGCAATTCACAAGGCTAAAAAGGCATATGAATGTAACGAGCCAGGCAGAAAAAGGGAACATGCTGCTGCTAAGCCAAATGCTAAACGTGAAAAGAAACACAGAAATAAACGAGCAAGAGATTTGGAAAGAGGTGGTGCAATGGACATGCTTTTAACCGCAGCCAATTCCCTGAATTTTGAGGAGAAAGAGGCTGCAATCCAAATTGAGTCGCAGACAACATGAATTTTGTGGTGGTCTTTGTTAACCTTCCAGTTATTTGTTGACTGATAATACCCCTTATTTTACATTTTCTGTATTTTTGAATGGCTGATATTTTGGTAGGCTGTAAAACTATTAAGATCTGCTGACTTTTTTGATACATGAGTATAGAGGCTAAAGAGCTCAAGGCATAATCTGAAACTGATGTATTGTAATTGGAAGTGCCATTTGTGAGAGTGAGTAGGTCAGATACTACTTATCAACATGGTTTATATGAATTTTATTTGGCTGCTATTCTTGTTTCATTCAGATTGTAAGCCAATGTTACCCCAGGTTGCATAATCATTTTCTGTTACCTAGAAAATGGAAAGAATGAAGAGCTTTTCCACCATGTTTTAGAATTCAAAATTCAATATGAATATCATTTCAGTATTTTTACATCCAAACTAAATTCGTGCTTCGGTTTCTAAATTTAAAAAATATTAAATTCTACCAAAAGAACTAAGGAGAACTAACCAGCACCCATGTAAATGCGATTTTAAGTGCTTGAGAGTGAAAGTGCTTGAGAGTGAAATGCCAAAACTAGCCCAACAATTCTAAATAAAACCAAACTCAAGTTGGTAAACTCTCAATACAAAACTTTTATTAAGAAAACTAATTCACTGACATCGCATCGCATCTATAAACCATTTCAGTTTATCTTTTTCAAAAAATTAAAAAGTGAAATTTTTAAATAAAAAATAAATGGTATTATTTTTCAGACGTCTATAGCTTTACTATTAGCATATTATCTTTTATTGTATTTTTAAAAACTAACATATTTTTAATAGTTCAAATAAATTCTATTTTAAAATATTAAATTAGTGTACTCGGTTTTACATGATAAAAATATAATATATTTAGTATTTCAAAAATTTAAGCATTAACTCACCACTCGTGCATGCATTTATTTATACAAATTATAAACCTATACAAATATAAGTCTTTCATAAACTATAACATTGTGTGTTCTCATTAAAAAATATCATATATATATATGTAATAGAAAATAAACTATAAAATTTACACAAATAATAAGTTAACCAACACTAATAAATCTTAAGTCAAAATACATGTGATTTATCATAAAGTATAATTTGACATATTTTAGAAGACTTGTATAAAATATCATTCTAATATTATTCTACCAGAAATTAATATCTATTGAGAAGTATACCAACCTCAATTTATAAGTTAGAACAATTCTTTACAAAATTATGCAAAAATCTCTTCTAGCTTCTCATTCTAATATCCTTATTCCATGTAATTAAACAATCATCTATGTGATTTAAATTGAGATAGAATATCTCTTTAGGGTTTACAATAGTGAGTTCATTTTCTTAATCTTCCAAACCACATCTTATTTAGAATACTAGTATCTTCCATTTTCTCATTCAATCAAGTCATTTCATAATCAATTCAATTCTTGAATTGATATGTGAAAATATATTTTCAGAAGAATAATAATATTAAATATATTAAGACTTATAACTTATTATTATTATTATTATTATTATTATTATTATTATTATTATTATTATTATTATTATTATTATTATTATTATTATTATAATTGATAATTGATAATTATTATTATTTTCGTGACATTATACATCAAACTACTTGTGTCGAAATACTAAAACAAAATTTCATTACAAAATGAAAACACCAATATGTCTTTAATGCTGGCTAGAGCTTACTCTACCATGCTAATCTCACTGAAAATTTTTAGTGCTACTGTTAATTATGTTTTTTTTAATAAATTGCATCCCCACTTCTTATCTTGATACATCTCTCCTTTTAAAAAACTTTATGATGAACCGAGTGATATTAATAATCTAAAAGTGCCTATGTTATGTCAACACCCTTGTTACTCAAAGAAAGAAGTTAGACTCGAGAGCTGGTCCTGGAAATTTTATAGGGTACAATGCTAATACTAAAAGATATTTGGTGTTTAATCTTGTTAATCATGGCATGTAGATATCTATAAATGTTGTTTTTTCATGAAAAGAGTTTTCCTTATAACAATCAACAGGGTAATTGTGTTAATGATTTGTCTTACATATGCATAATAAACAAAATGATTTGCATAAAATTTTTAATGATCTTTACTCACCTTTGCATAATACTTTTGAAAATGTTTTTCTGAAAAAGATGTTGAATATGCTATTATTAGTGATCCTAAAAAGTTTCAAATTGATAATGCTAATGATAATAATGATGATGTCACTCATATTAATATATGTATCATTCGCAATAGGCACCTTTATGTCTATCTTAAAGATTATCAAGTTTTTTTTAAATGCAACCAAAGTTGAAAAACATTTAATCCCTTCAAACCACTCCTACTATAATCTATGTATTTAAGGAGTGTATTACATTAGGATTTTAAATTTTTTTAAAAGACTCTTTTTTTTTTTTATAAAAAAGAGATTTAAATTCTCTCCTGTTTACTGTAACCAGAGAGTCTTGTTTAATAAATCTCAAGACTTTTAAATAATTAAAATAATTGTATTAAACTAGGACTTTTCATATGATTAGTGTGTTAACTGTTGTTGTAGCTGAAACAAATGGCAATACATAAGCATATTTGATCAGCTCAATCAGGTCAGTGCTTATAGATTTGTTAACTTCCAAATTTTTGTATCACAGATTTTTGTATAGTACTATATAAGGAAGGAAAATCTATTGAATGGAACAAATATACCAAGTATATAGGAAAACATAAAGTAAACAACATAGTAAAATGATAAGAAAAAAAATGTAATAATATACTATAACAAATGGGAAAAGAAATACACACACCTCAATTTCATTTATCAGTATGCAAACAATCTCACCTTTCTTCACTTTATCACCCACCTGAAGCAAATGAAAATAATTAGTCTCTGCATATTTTTTCCCTTCATAAACTTATATTACCTTTATTATCATTTCATTTTATATATATAGATGTTATCAAGAGGTTGTGAACAAACATCACCGAGTGCCAACAAAAAAACGAAAAAAATTGTTATCACGATTAAACAACCTAAATCCATCATCCAATCAACCTAATACACCTATTCCATCTTCAACTCATGGATCTACCCCATCAATCAGTAGCAGATGCTACTGCATCCACCCCACCTGTAGTAATGATATTGCATCAACACCATCTCCACGTGTTGGTTCTGTTGGGTATGAAGTCAAGACCAATTGGGTTGGGCTGACTAGACACCATGTTTAGTGAGTGGACTTGACCATTGTACACAGTTGAAGCGCAGGTGAGCATTGTTCCGTGACTTCAAGTGGGGGATTGTTGGGTATGAAGCCAGGATCAATTGGGTTGGGCTGACTAGACACATGTTTAATGAGTGGGCTTAATCATTGTGGCTCTTTTATTATCTCTATTTAAATAGATCATTGTACTTGTAACTGGTGTGCAACAGGATATAATGTAAACCTAATAGTTGCCCATGTGGATGTAGGTTGCAGTTGACGACCGAACCACGTTAAATCTTGTGTCGTTTGTTTTTCTGCAGTTGATTCGTGATTATGTGTGTTGTTTCCGCGTGCGTTTTTCCCATCAAGTGGTATCAGAGCTTTGGTTCGTTTACACACTAGAGATCCGATTAACAGAAATTAATCGACGAGATGTGAAAATTGCGGCTACAGTAGCGTCCCAAAGTTAGTGTTTCGCAGAGGCGGCAACAACATCCCAAAGCTAGGGTTTTGCAGGGGCTGCAACAGTGTTTTAAGGCTTAGGGTTTCCCAGATCTGCTTCTCAAAAGCGGTGACCAGCGACGGTGGTGGTGCGGAGCGCTAGTGCAGTGGGGACTGGGACCAGGTCTGTTGGTGAGTGATTTTGGGTGGTGCAATTTTTGTGATATTGATTTATAAAAAAAAAAGGATTGCCAAGATCTGAAATTAGTTGTACCGAGTATCTCGACTAGTCATTTGAGATGGCAGAAGACGGGAAGTTCCGAATTAAAAATTCGATGGTACAAATTTCAGTTGTTAGAAAATGCAAATTGAGGATTTGCGAGTTCAGTTGTGGTTTTCGTGGGGGCAAGCTTAAGAGAGAGTAGGGGCGATAACGACTCTTATCTGTGAGTGATGTGTGGCGTGCTCTCGCTCTTGTATTGGTGAATCTATCTTTGTTGCCTTCCCTCCCTGTGGTCGGTCTATCTTTCTCTTTCTTGTCGACTCTATCTCGATTCGACACCCGATCCGTTTATTCTTCAGCCCCTATGTTACGCGACCGTAATCTTTTTTTTACGTTCCACCGCTGTTACGCCAAAAAGAAAAGGTTCCACACGAGCTCCCGTTCTGCGGCGTGGTGGCAGGACCGATAGGAGATTGGCTCCGGGTGTAGATAGGTTCAAATCCGCAAGAGTCATGCAAATACATAGGTTACTGAGCACATCAATATGATCTTAGCCAGACTTATGTCAGTGGGCATTAAGTTCGATGATGAAATTCAAGCTTTACTATTGCTATTGTCTTTGCCTGATAGTTGGTCCGGAACGGGTACTACAGTTACCAGTTCAGCGGGATCCGATGGATTCACTTTTGAGAAGATTCGTGATCTCATTCTTTGGCGAGGATGTCCGAAGAAGGAGTTTTAGGGAATTATCTAGTGAATCGCTATATGTCATAAGAGGTAAGAGAAATATCAGAGATAGTGGGAGCAAGAACAAAAGAAGGAGTCATTCAAAGACTCGGGATTGCTCAAGTGTAACATGTTGAAACTGCAAGGAGGTGGGGGCATTTCAGGAATCAATGCCCAAATGATAAATAAGTCAACATTGCAGGAGACTTCGCGGACGAAGACCTTTTAGTCTGTTGCGCGGATAACAGTGTGGATTCCTGGGTCATGGATTCTGAAGCATTGCAAAATCTAGTTATTGGAGACTTTGGAAAGGTAAGACTAGTGAACAACAGAACTCTTGATGTTACGGGCATGGGTAACATAGTGTTGAAGACACCAATTGGTTTTTGGACTTTGAAGGATGTCAGAGTTGTTCCAAGCTTGAGGAAAAGTTTGATTTCTGTTAAGCAGTTGGACGAACAGGGACATGAAGTGAAGTTCGGAAATCAGCAGCGAAAGGTCGTCAAGGGAAATCTTGTCATGGCCTGCGAAAGTAAGAGAGGTTCGTTGTATATAGTCAGATTACCGTGTCTGAGGGAGTGACCATCCCAGTTCAAAAGATAAACAAAGTCCGGTTCACAGAATCTCGTGGGCAAAAGAGGGTTGTCTTTACAAGAGAGAAACCCAGAGCCACAGGTCAGATTTAGGATGAACGAGCATGGAAAGGTTCAGGTAGACCAGTTAGAGGTACTTGTGGCAGTGGGAGCACGGGTTGTGCTTCAGCTAAAGTTCCTAGACGACAATGGGTTGGGAGAACCAGTATTCCAACAGTTGAAACTTCTCCAAAAAAATTCTTGTTGAATATGGAAAGTGTTTGTTCTCAGGTTGTTCTAGGATCCGAAAGTTCCTATAAGTGGGAGTCGGTAGGAACAAAGAACGGGTCAGTGATTGACGTGTTGAAACTCAGGTTGTTCCAGGATCCGACAGTTCCTGTAAGTGGGAGTCGGTAGGAACAGAGAACGAGTCTGTGACTGACGTGTTGAAACTCAGAAATTTTTTAACGAAGTCTTCAAAATGATTAAGAAGGCTGGTGGCAACTAGAGGTAGAACAGTGAGTTCCGTCGACAAATTACAGAAGTACGTACACAGTTGAAGCGCAGGTGAACATTGTTCCGTGACTTCAAGTGGGAGATTGTTGAGTATGAAGTCAAGACCAATTAGGTTGGGCTGACTAGACACCATGTTTAGTGAGTGGACTTGACCATTGTACACAGTTGAAGCGCAGGTGAGCATTGTTCCGTGACTTCAAGTGGGTTATTGTTGGGTATGAAGCCAGGACCAATTGGGTTGGGTTGACTAGACACATGTTTAGTGAGTGGGCTTAATCATTGTGGCTCTTTTATTATCTCTATTTAAATAAATCATTGTACTTGTAATTGGTGTGCAACAGGATATAATGTAAACCTAATAGTTGCCCGTGTGGATGTAGGTTGCAGTTGGCGACCGAACCATGTTAAATCTTGTGTCGTTTATTTTTCTGCAGTTGATTCGTGATTATGTGTGTTTTTTTCGCGTGCGTTTTTCCCATCAGGTTCTCCCAAAATCCAGATATTACACCATCCCCATATACAAATCTTGGAGGGAGACATTTAGCTTCTACAGCCAATAACTTAGAGGAGGAGGTCTTCTCAGCTAGTGATCGCCCTTAGATTCAGCCTATTGGAGGAGGGTAAGAATATAAATTTACTATTATTGTCTTATAATTTTGACTAACTTTGTTTTCGTATTTAGGTTTTATTCATAAAAAAATGCATCAAAGATCATCACTGCCACCATTAAGCAACAATTTGGTGAGCCATGGCTAACATGGGGAGCAATCGCAAAGGTTGATCGAAATTTATTTTTTCAACGTTTTAAAGTACTTGTTTTTTATTCCCTTTAAAAATGCTTATATTTTATAATTTGGATTGATGATTCTTATTGTTTTGCAGAGGAAGATCACATGAAGGGTTTATGATGAGGAAAAAGTTAAGAAAAATTTCCATATGAAGGCTTCTCACACCCTTTCCCAAATGTTTAAAGTGGCTCGCCAAGAAGGTAAACGACCAAAATGGATTGACAATAGTGTTTGGGACAACCTTCTGGAAAAGTAAAACATACTTGTGTATCGATAAAAATGTATCAACTAAAAAGAACCGTTTATCCGAAAAAGGTGGATGTTTGCACATCGGAGGATCCATTAGCGTGCATGAACACGTGATTCGTTTGGTATGACTTCCCTATACAATTTTGTATTAATCTATGATTAATTATTACCTCCTTAATTTATAAAATGTTTTGTTTATAAACAGAGGATTTTGGCTGCTCGGTCCATGTTGATGAAGTGTTTCAACAAACACATGTTAGTTTTTTTCAACTTTTTTGTTATGTACATTAATTACTATTATAACAAATATTTTTCATTTAATAGGAAATAGATTCTCTCGAGCATTATCTGAGTCACAATTTGCGTCTACCTCGGTATCTACTCCATTAAATCTTGTTGAGGAGGAAAGCTTAAGAAACATTTGTTAGTTACAAGCTGTAGATGGAAGGTACAAGGGACAAGTGTACGGGGTTTCACATGTCCTTACCTCAATGGAGAGAATTTTACTCCAAGGCATGCCACTTGTCAGTCTCCCAATAGAGAGTATTTGCACCAATAAGGGGGTGACACTTTCACACTCTCATTTGAGAGGTTTTGGGAGACTTTTTCCTATAAATAGGAGTTCTCTTGTATATGTTTTTCAACTTTGATTTGAGTAATGAAATGTTGTCCAATTTGTGAGACACTTCTACTTGTTCAAAATTCTCTTTAGAGATTTCTTCTTTCTAGACAAATTTCTAAACTCCTGCTAGTAGTGTTGATCCAACCTTACTTTAGAAACTAAGAGTTGGCCTAACCTCACTTAGATTCACCATCATATTTCATCTTTTTTTAAATTTCTACAATTCTTCAAATTTTCGTTATCCACCATCTTTCTTTGAAGAAATTCAAATAAAAACAATGAAGAAGAAGATTTACAAATGAAGATGCAAATTAGGATTGCATCAAAAAGCTTTTAACATCATATATCTAATTGTTTCCTTTATGAATTACAATAATTATCTTTTATTTTCAAAAATTTGTGCTTGCCATAGAGACCAACTAGAAACCTATAACGTATGAAAAAGTCAGTCATTTTCCTCATTTGAGAGAAGTTGGTGATGAGTTTAAAGCTCTTGAAAATAATAACATATGGACATTACAAGAAATTACTGATCTACCAACAAAATATTATTGACGGATTTGTGTTTGTTAGTAAATTTTTATTATTGACAGAATTATCGACAGCTTTGTATCTGTCGATAATTACCGACAAATTTTACCTATAGATCTGAAATTTTTTTAAAAAATAGCACGAATCAATATCTATCGATTATTGAACACGAAAAATTATTCACTAATAAATTTCAAAATATAATAATAATAATAATTACAATAAAATTTAAAATAATATTAATAATAATAATAATATTATTATTATTAATAATATTAATAATAATAATATTATTATTATTATTAATATTAATAATAATAATAATTATTATTATTATTAACACTATCGGAAACACAGGCACTTCGCCTGTGCATCCGCATTTTTTTTATTATTACTATATTGTATATTATTATGTGTATTCATATCTTTTAAATATCAAATATCACTAAGTAAAAATAAGATAAAAACATTTTCTCTCATTATGAGTTTCAACCTACTATTTTAATAAATATATTAAACAAATTTAAATCTATAAGACAATAAACATAACCAATTTTGATTTGTTGTTACTAACATAAAACTAAAAAACAGAAATATAATAATGAAAAGAAAAAAAAAAGAAGAAGAATAAGATGAGAAACTCCGTAACAAACCTTAAGAAAATATTTATTTTTTAATTATTTTTCTTCTCTCTGCAAGAATGTCGTATTCAAAAACGCATTCATCCTCTCCGTAGATGTCCACATTAACAATTATGTCAATATAACTTTGTACCTTAAAGCAATTACGTCATCATTATGGTGAATCACTAATTTTGATTTGTTGTTACTAACATAAAACTAAAAAAGAGAAATATAACAATGAAAAGAAAAGAAGAAAAATAATAAGATGAGAAACTCCATAACAAACCTTAAGAAAATATTTATTTTCTAACCCCTTTCCTCTCTCGATGCTCACATAAAAAATGGTGTCAAGATAACTCTGTACCTGTGCAATCTGAATGCTTTGTATTCCGCCTTCGGTGTACGAAAAGGAAAAACAGAGTAAAATAAAAATAAAAATGAGTAACATGTGGGATCTCCAACATACCCCTCACGCCGAGACTGGCAACTCGTGCGTGGGACTATATATTATGGGTGGTCCGATAGCGGCCCGATAGCGGGTAGCACGATAGGCCCAACAAATACTCGCTAGGATAGGCTCGAAATGACTCTGATACCATATTACGAAGTGGACTTTAAGCCTAACTCAACCTCATAAAACCGGCTCATAGGGTTGAGGTTTGCACTCACTTATATATAATGAAAGATTTTAATCTCTAATCGATGTGGAATCTCCAACAGAAAGCTCACTTACAAAGACTAACGTGGGATGCATGCTCTTCTTCTTACTCTTATCTTGAAGAATGAATCTTTTTATCTAATGGAAGTGATATGAACAAAAGAGATAAAGTGAGAAAGAGGGAGGAGAGAAAAACGATAATAAAATTCCAAATATAAATTCAAATTGAAAAGAAACTGTGAGTGAAAATGGAAGAAATAAAGATATATTTCAAAAAACTAAATTCAAAACTACTGTTTTACGTTAAAAAACTTCATTCTGATAACTGTTTTAATATTTACAAAATTATAAAATAACTAAAAATAAAAATTAAAAATAGTTATAAAGTACAAATATATATAAAAACAGTTATGGGGGAATATATAGATATAGATAGGTATAGATAATAAGTATAATAAAAATAATGAAAGTTAATATATTGGTTTCAACTTTCTCATAATAAATTTATTAATGGCTTTACGGAGTGAACAAGTTATTATATAGGCTTAAACATACTAAATGACAATGGTATACAAATTAACTACAAATTTATAAATTTTATTTATAATAAAAATAATTTTAGATATTAATTATAACTTTTTTAATCTTTAAAATAATATTTAATATAATAATAAATTATTGTTTGTCTCTAATATTGATTTTGACATCCTAGATTGTTGATGAAGAAGTTGTCATGAGAATTATGTTATTTGAAACAAACTTCGCAAAAAGGTCTCTTTCATGCTTCAAATAGTGAAGCTCAGCACAAAGGTTGTAGTCAAGATTGGACAGGGCACTCATACTGAAATGGCTGTTACTGTTACTGGTTATATTATGTACTTTGAAAATTCATCTATATTTTTGGAAATTCAACTATATCTTAGTGGTTTATGAAGTTCTGCTGGATCTGAATATTGAGTCTGGGCAATTTGAGTGTAAGGTAAAGCGAAAAGAAGAAGAAGAAACCCTTCTGTTTGTGCGTGGGTTGCTGTGTCATCATTCATTGACATCATTATTTGTCTCCCATGACGACATTGGTGTATTGGGTGAGGATGACAATTCAAGTGGGACTGATAGTGATAAGTCGTCCTTTTGCTTCCCTCCGAGCATGAAAGATTGATTCTTTCAGGTGTAGACTTTGAAACAGCACTTCAAGTGTCTGTTATGGACTTAGAATGGTTAAAGTGAAAGATTCCAAATGAAAAATGTTTGTACAAAATGAGGCACGAGACAATGGAGGGAAGCTTAAGACATACGAATTTAAGCGAAAGAGAGTGAGAAAGTCGTTGAAGGTTTCAAGGCAGACAAGTATTGAGAGTCTGGAGGAGGTTTGTGAAGAGAAGTTGTAGTATAAAAGAAAGAAATATTTGACATGAGAGTAATTTAGAAAAACAACTTAACTATATTGAAGCTTCTTTATTATATCACACGGTAGTGCAGCGAAACCTATACGAGACAATAATGAAAAACTTAAGTAGGTTGTATATGTTGTACACGTCGACGTGATTTTATTGTATTCATAGTTGATGTATAAGTGTACATCCAGAATGATAGGGTCTAGTTGTTTGGGTCTACGGCGGCGCTGTGCAAAACAATGGTCTCCATGGTCAAGCCAGGGCCAAACCCATATAAAACACCCCACTTTAGTCCTTCACCAGTACTGGATTTCCCTTTCTCCAAGGACCAACTTCTCATCTCATCCAGTATGAACAGCACACATGCACTAGACATGTTCCCATACTCTTTCAGAACTTGTTTGGTTGCTCTCAATTTATCAGGGTTCAACCCAAGCGTTGCTTCTATCTGCTTCAAGATTGCAGGGCCACCAGGGTGGGCAACCCAAAACAACGAGTTCCAGTCACTGATCCCAAGTGGGTGGAAGGCTTCTTCGAGGCTTTTCTCTATGTTCTCTCCAATCAACTGAGGAACGTTATCCTTAAGATGGAAGGTTAGCCCCACCTCACGCAAGTGTCCTTCAATTGCCCCCTCAGAGTTGGGTAGAATTGTCTCAGATGCTGACACAAGGTGAAACAGTGGTCGTTCGATGGATGTGTCAGGATCAGATCCAACGATCACGGAAGAAGCTCCATCTCCAAAGAGGGCTTGTCCCACCAACGAGTCCAAGTGTGTTTCACAGGGTCCACGAAAGGTGACAACTGTGATCTCAGAACACACCACGAGAATACGTGCTCCAACATTATTCTCAGCAAGGTCTTTAGCGAGACGAAGAACGGTGCCACCAGCATAACAACCTTGATGGTATAACATGAACCTTTTGGTGGATGGTTTAAGGCCCAAGAGCCTGAGAAGTTGGTAATCAGCACCAGGCATGTCTACACCCGAGGTGGAGCAAAATATGAGATGAGTAATATCTGATCTTGGTCTGCCCCATTCCTTTAAGGCTTTGGATGCTGCCTTCTCACCAAGCTTAGGAACCTCCTCAACTAATATGTCTTGGCGTACATCCAAGGATGGTTCCTCGTAAGCACCTATGTTGGGGTTTTCTTTCAGCATTTCTTCAGTGAGATGTATGTAGCGTTTCTCTATCATCGACTTCTCACCTGTTGTTCACACAAAAAGCCACATTGAATCAGTGAGATATATATATATATATATATATATATGTGATGCATGAATTTGTAGATAATAGTGTTGATCTTACATATGCGCTTTAACTTGGCCTTGAGTTGAGTCATGTGATCGCTCTTGGTGACTCGAAAGTAGTAATCGGTGAAGTCAGATTGGTAAATGCAGTTGGATGGAGTTGCAGTGCCAATGGCCAGAATGGTGGCTGGACCACGAGCTCTTTGTTTCTCTCGGATTTCCTCCAAATGTGCCATTTTGGTTCCAGAAGGTTGTTGACCTAAAATATTTAAGCAAGCAAATCAATTGCACTGTATGAGATGATTTGAGAAAATCCCCTTTGCATCTATTTATAGTTGGATTCTCATCTCATAACCTATTCTCACTAATCTAATATATCCACGTATCTGCAATAAGGTTTGGTGCCCGACACGTGCTTCAGCTGCAGGGTTCTCTACATATATAATTAACCATCTACTATCGAGAGCAAGAAGAAAAATCTACCAAAAAATATGCAGTCCATTGCACTTCATGTATGCCATTGGTTTATACCAAATTTTTATATACGTCTTTTCATTTTTCTATCCATTGCATATTTGTTTCACCCCAAAAAAATGTCACATGTATTCATGCTATTTCTATTAATTAATTAATTCTAGATTTCACAGAATTTCGACTTAACTCAAGTAGATCCTATCATCATACTAATGAGAAATATTAAATATTAAAATATGATACATTGATAACTCATACTATTATGTTAAATACTAATGAGAAATATTAAATATTTATACTATTATATTATAATTTTTAATATTATTATTTTAATATTTTCCATATCAATTAATTTCAAATTTATCTTTTATTATATATTTCTAAATCCACGTTAATAGTTGTAAACAATTCTGAGGAAACTATCATTTTCCTATTAAAATACTAATATTAGTTAACAAAAGTAGAAGATATTCATCTCATGGTTATAGAAGGATTTTATAAATAATTAAAAATAAATAAATACATAAGACAGTATAATAAATCTAAATGGAAATCATACCCGTTTAATGAGGTAATAGAGACCTTAATAAATAAATAAATATAGTTGGCTATAAATAAAATTGTTAGAATCAGCAGAAGACAGAGAATTATAAATATTTAAGTGTAAGGATCATCGCTTAATAATAATAATAATAATAATAATGATAATAATAATAATAATATTTCTTTCCTCGTCTTGAAATTATTAGTTTGGAGTGCCTCAATTTCACACAACTATCATACTTAGTCGATCATGTAAGTAACATAACATCAGCAATATTGTATGTGTATACAGACTTTTATTTTATCCTTTTCTTGCTATTCTTTCGAGAATAAAATAAAAAACATTATATATACTCTATTTCTTTTTTATTCAGCATAAAAAAATTCTACTGTAGTTTATATTTATTTTCAAACAAGTGTGACAAAATGCATATAAAAATGGGATGTAAAACTGAATTAGAACGTCAGTTGTATATATGATTTTTTTAAAAAGTAGTATTTTACAACTAAAACAACATTTAACAACTATATATATATATATATATATATATATATATATATATATATATATATATATATTTATTATATATAT
>Ga0123342_1003510_pt1 | contig 25112 bp, 13 predicted proteins | sample Turbeawhitnodule_FD_89960 | JGI IMG/M metagenome (GOLD analysis project Ga0123342, IMG submission 89960) | Root nodule microbial communities of legume samples collected from Mexico - Turtle bean Mexico white nodule | ecosystem: Host-associated > Plants > Roots > Nodule | place: Mexico: Nepantla... | reverse complement strand
TTTTTTGACGATTTTTGACATGATTTTTTGTTATGGTATGCATTCCAACCTCGTGTAATGCCATAACAATGTTGTTATAGCCCTGTGTGGTCCAACTACCATCAACTCTTGAACCTCGTCGTGCCTCTTCCACTCTCTCAAGTTGCCTGATGAAACTACAACAACATTTTTACCACAACCCATTTAAAAATTGTAATCAAAGTTAGGGCCAAATAGAGTAAGAAAAATTCAAAATACAATTTATAGCATAAAATTAATTGTTTACATAATGTTGCCACATTTCATTTTCTATATTTTCTCTAATATGTGAACCTATCCTATAATCATCCTCACGAGGTTGAGCAACTGAAACTTGTAAATCTTGTTCTAGCAATTCACGATCAACTTCTTCAATGAAAGAATCATCATTGTCCACCACACGAAGAAATTTATGGATAATACAACAAGCACAAACTATATTTCTCATAATGTCCAAAGAGTAATGTGGCTCGATCCCACTAGCTATAATTGGGAAACGCTTTTTCAAAACACCGAAAGTTCTTTCAATTATATTTTGCAACGACGAATGTCGATGATTAAACAACTCTCGAGCATTTTGTGGACCTCTTCGAGAGTACTCTTTCAAATGGTATCTAACCCCCCGATAAGGTGTTAATATTTGTCCTTTTAACATAAAACATGCATCGCCAAGATAGTATTTCCCTACAAACATTGTGCAAACCATAATTAGTCCTGAAACATCTTCAACAAAAATTGTTATGCAGACCCAAATACCTTCAACTGACCTTCCGGAACAATAAGAGGATCCTCTCGTATCAATGCATCATTTATTATTCTTGAATCCGAGGTTGTTCCTTCCCACCCGACTAGAACGTATGTGAATTTCATGTCAAAATTACACGTTGCGAAAACGTTTTGAGTTGGCCAATCTTTTCTTCCTCGAAAGCACGGTGCATCACCACGTGGGACCTTCACGCGTACATGAGTGCCATCTATGGCACCTAAACGATCCTAATGAAAAATTGATATTTAAGAAAACAATTAAGAGAAAATTTACAATAAATATAAATGAAATTTGTCATAAATGAACCTTAAAATACGGATAAAATCGGTTGTTGTGTAAGATTTGGGGTTGCACAACACTGCCATCCTTAATATTACAAATTAAATTAAAGATTTAATCATATTACATCCATACATGTTAAACAACACAAATTTAACTTTTATTTGTACATGATTAAACAAATCCAACAAATTTGAAAGCTAAAAAAAATTACGGACTAACATGAAAGAAGAAGATTAGGAAGCCTCTAATATTATGAGAGGTTATAATTTAATTCTCTGCACTCAACAAGAGTCCCTAAATCCCACCTGTTATTAATAACACTGCAATAGTAAAACACACAACTTAGAAAGAAAGCACCAATGCATATTAAAACCACTAATGCACAAGCACAACATGCATTTTTTTATGAATTTAATAGAACAAAAAAACAAAAAAAAACAAGCAAAAAAACTCCAGTGCCAAAACAAAATAAAACACAAAGTATATATGAACTAGGATGGAGGGGGATTTTACTGGTAGCCGCTGCAGCTGAACGTATCAGAGAGAGAAGCATCAATTCATCAAAATGGGTAAGGTTCTCGGATCTCTTACGCGTCCGGGCAAAGTGAGAGGACAAACTCCTAAGGTGGCCAAGCAAGACAAGAAGAAGAATCCACGAGGACAAGCTCACAAGCGAATGCAATACAATAACCGACCGTGGTGGGATTCGATAAGAAGCATTGACCAAACTCGCCGGAGAAGTGAGGGGCGTGTGGATGACGAGTTTTCGTAGTTTGCAAAATGTATCACTTGTTTTATTTTTATTTGATTAATGACTGAAAGTTTGATAGTTAAAAAAAAACTAGGATGGAGGCACAAGAACTTGGACTTTAGAAGGAAGAATTTTGTTGAGAAGAATGCTTATAAACAAACCTCACATGCAATAGTTCATAGAAAAGTATCCAACCTTCCTTTTTTTTTTATATAAATATGGCACATATGACAGTTGTGATATTTACCCCAGTGTCGTGTACATCACCATGGACCAAGCTCTTGGTCAAGAAAAACTTCTCAAACCTTGCATGGGTTATATAAAAAGCTCTGCGTGCATGGGTTATATAAAAAACACTATGCCCCTGAAACCAAATGAAGCATAACTTGATACATAAAAATTAATATTTTATCACCATGGACCCTGTTCAAGAAAAATTCACGGACCTTGTATGCCTTTTTAGAGAATATGCTGCTGCATGCATGGGTCATCTAAAAAGTATTGTGCCCATTAAACCAAATAAAACATAACATAATACATAAATACATATTTTAATATATCAATTATCTTTCCAGTTTCTAATGAATAATTTAAGTTATAATAAAATTATTTTAAGTGTTTAATTATCACTGCACTCTTTTGAGACAAAAAAAAATACGAGAAATTTTAAATTACCCGTAAACAGTTATTACTTATTTGAATATATTTGATTGACTGAATTCAAACAACATTATTTATATAATTTTAAATATTCAAACATGGAACCATAAAAAGTCTTCATTTTAGGATTTTTTGAAACTCCCCTTCACTTACATTCGTCCACCAAATGTCACAGGAACAGGTGAGTTGGAAACATCAAATGTATTTCTCCAAAACTCCATCAACATTCAAGTTTGAATATAAAATAATATAAGATACAAAGATATAAAATTTGGATAAGTGATGGGTTGTTTTTAGGGAATTTTTATATTAAATAAATTAAATATTTAGTATAAAATTAAATGAAAAATGTTTAGTATAACCTTTTGGTGATGCCCATGATCCAACCCAGGTAATATTTTCAGTGTTAATTAGATATAGTATATTCTTTTCTTTAAACAAAACTAAATCCAACCACATTTAATAAAATATCTTATTAGAACTTGAAAAATAGGTATTACTTGATTTACTCTAGTAACTAATATATAAATGAAAAATTTTATTTAACTATATTTTTTTACACTGATTTATCATTATTTACATAATTTATATTTTATAAAATAATAAACAAACTTAAAACTTCCTTAAAATTTATGATGATTTGTTTCTTCATTTTAAATATTATATATATATATATATATATATATATATATTAAACATTGTACAATAATTTTTTAAATAATAATACATTCAAATGGAGCACTGTGATACATTCAAATGAGGGTAAATTTGGAAATAAGGGATGTTGACATGGCTTTCCCTCTTCATCTCTTCATTTTGAGGGGACAGGATATTAATTATTCACAGGTATATCCTCTTCTTCACTTCCCCACATAACCCTAGATCCAAATAGCTGATATCCCCTCACTTCTTTACATGTGAATAGTACATCCATAGAAGCAAACAGGGGGGTTAGGCTTTGTTTGGATTAGAGGGTGTGGGGGAAGTAGAAAGTTGGGGGTGTGGGTCAGTGGAAGTGTGAAGATTTGTGAAGAAAGTGGGAAGAAAGTTGAGGGTGTTTGAATTGAGGTATGTTAGAGTGGATGTGTGAGAAAAGTTTATTGAAATATATGAGTGATGTGATGGTAGTAAGAATATTTTGAATTATTTTTAATTGTGTAAATTGTAAGATTACAAATTTACCCTAATATATAAAGAAAAAGAAATAATGATAATTAATTTTGTGCACATTATATTTAATTAAAAGAATTAAATTTTTAGTTATAAATAAAAGAAAAACTAATTTAAAATTCAAAGAAATAAATAAATAATTTTGTATATTTAAATATAATTTTATAATTTTCCATTTTATTAATTTAAATGAATTTTGTCAGTTAATTTAATATTATTTATGTTTCTTTAAATTATGTTATGTTTCTTTAAATTATGTTAGTTATATACACATATTATTTAAAATTAAAAAAAAATCTCCATAAAATTAAAATCTTCAAAAATACAATAATAAATTACATAAACAACTTAACAAACAAAATTAATTTACTAACTTATTAACATAAATCACTACTATAAACCCTAAACAAATTTAATTACAAAACCATAATCATCAAAAAATAATTTAAATCTAAACCACAAATTTAAACCACAAACAAAAAATACAAATAAAAAAAAACTGAACACCAGCAAAGGAAGATCAATTCAACTAAGATTAAGAACACCAGCACAAGAAGAGACTACAAAGTTGTGCCTGAAAAAAAAAATTAAGCAACATAAAAATTAAAATTCTGGAAAATACTTTAACATAACTAAATGCGTTATAAAAACATGATAATCGATTACCCAAGCATTTCAGACACATAATTGATTATTTATACACCTAAAAAACCAACATAATTGACTATCCTAACACATAATCGATTATCCTAATTTTTACACATCTAACATAATCGATTATGCTCCAAAAACACTACCAGATAATCGATTATGCAACAAAAACAATCGATTATCCACTATATTTTACACCATAATCGATTATTCACTCCGTCCTTTTTCACTCATAATCGATTATATCAAAATAAAAACCAAGCCAATGCTTACCTCAAACAACCACTGCGAAAGTCACCCCCATACTACTGTGATGCCTCAGGAACCTCTCCAAGCGCACTCTACTTTGAGTTTCTTTCACTGAATTCTGAAGTTTCTAAGCACTGGTTTTATATACAACTCAAACAATAATTTTTTCGTTGCATGAAGGCACCCACGTGAAGAAGAAATGAAAAAAAAAAACGAAGGGTAGATTGGTAACTAATCATTTGTTACGTAGCTTTCCCTTCACTACTCTCTCCTTTCTCTTCATTCCTCACAAGAACCACTACCCCCTCTACTTTCTCACCATCTCCTCCCTCACCCGCATGCAACTATGGAACCAAACGGGGGTGGCATTGGGACATCCGTCGTCGACTACAGTCCACCCCCTGAAGCAAACACTACCTTAGTTAAATCCTACACCCTAAATCATATATATATATATATATATATATATAATTTAATGTTTAAATAATATGTAGAAGTCAAGTAATGTAATGTAACAAAAAATTAGTGAGTATTAATTAGGATTGTGAAATGATATTTTGCAAAATATAGGTGTAGTTAACCATATTCACATCATGATAACTAGCAGAAACACAGGCGCATTTTACTCAACATACATACAAAACTAATTTTGGATGAGTAGAAATTGAAAAACAAAAATTAACATGTAAAAGAAAAATGATGAATTAATTAAACAATCTCTTTTTTTCTTTTTCTTTAGTTTAAGTTTCTCTTCTTCTTCAAGCTTTTTCTCTTCTTCCATTGACAGTTTTGAGTGTGATGATGTTCACGTTGAGGTTAGGATTGACTTGATGGTAGATACAAAAGAATAATGGCTTTATCAAATAATATAGTTACTTTAATGGAGTGAAGAGAGTGATTGAAAGTGGAGGTTATTTTATTTGATATGTGAGATTTGATGTGGAAATGGGTGAGAGTGTGCTTTTTCTTTCTTCCTGTTGTTACCTTAAAATAAGGAATTAAGGGAAAAGTGGAGGAGTTAGTTTGCGTATAAAAACTGTACATCAATATTAATTATAAAAATTAAAAAGATATTTTATTTTATTTTTAAGTAATTCATATGAAATGACAAAATACTCCATTGTACTAATAAATGAGATATATTAAATAAGGGTACAATCAGACAAAAATTGTGTAAACCAAAAAACAGTTATAATGGGAAATTCCCTTTATATATAGGTATAGATTAAGAAAGGTGAACCTAAAACATTAAAAATGAATATCATCAACATGAAAATTGATCAAGATATTAAAGTTAAGATGATTAAAGTTACAACGTTTATATTTGAGAAATAAAAAAAAATCAAAATGTCTCACACGTTAAAGATACACCAATATCAATTAGAGAAAAAAAATTTATATTGAGTGTTTAATGGTTATAATGGAGAATGAAGAACGCAGAAGCTTTAATGAGCATTTTCTGAAGACTATATAAAAACCTTGAAGATGAATATCACAACAATGTATGTACATATAACCAAAAAGAAACATCATCATCAAGTGATATTCATTTGTGTGTTAGAATAATGTTATACAATTTTCCATCTGCTATTGAAGAGCGAATTGTGAGTTTGGATAGTGAAGGAAACCATTGTAAATTCTTCACACTGTGAAGTATACCCTTAAAGCTTTCATTATTCTCTATGTAGAGAGTTTTCTCATTGTGAGTTTGGGTAGTGAACAGAACCATTGCAAATTCTTCACACTGCAAAGTATAGCCTTAAAGATTTCATTATTCTCTCTGTAGAGAGTTTTCTCATTGTTAAGAGGTTTTGATCTCATGGGAAATTAGTATTGGTTTCCTAGAGAAGTAGAAAAATACTTGGTTACCTGAAGAGGTGTAAGAATACTTGTGTGTGCATTGAAAGGTAGAGAATACTTGGTGTACCTAGAGAGGTAGAGAATACTTGGTGTGCCTAGAGAAGTAAAGAATATTTGGTGACTTTAAGAGGTATAAGAATACTTATGTACCTGAAGAGGTGGATAATACTTAGTGAAAAGTTCTTGAGCGGGTTCCTTGAAGGGACTGGACATGACCCTTGTTGTTGGGTGAGCCAGTATAAAATATTGTGTTTATTTCTCTTTTTCTCTATCTTTAACTTATTAGATGGTGTGCTTGCTTTGTTCTTTTTAGGTTTTCGAATTGAGTTCAATCTTCATGTAACCACCTCCCTTTCCAAAGCCAAAAGTACCTTGAAAATCATCCCCAAATTCTAAAGATAACGTGCCTTTATAAAAATAGATCTTCATCTTCATAGTCATTAATAACAGTCTTCCCAAAATTAATGTTCACCTCTATGTGGAGCTTTCTTCTTGCATATCCAAAATGTAAAAATTGACTACAAAATCATCTGGTTAACCTTCACCAAGATATCTTCAAGCACACTCAAAGGTTAAGTAATGCTTTTATTTGCAAGTTGTATTGTCACATTGGTGGGTTTTAAATATCCCAGTTTAAGTACTTTATAAACTGTTGATGGCAATACATTTATAGACACTCCAAGATCTAATAAAGCATTTGCAATGGTTAATTCTCCAATAGTGCATGGCATAGTGAAAGTAACTGCATCTTCACATTTCTAAGGTATTCTAGATTCAGATAAAGATAACATCGTATAAACATTTACCTTTTTCTAATTCCTTTTATATGGGAAGAGTTCTTTAAAAAAAATTGCATATTCAGGAATCTATTTTATGGCATCCAACAATGGTATATTAATTTATACCGAACATTTCCCATAATTCTTTATCACCTTAGATTCTTTCGTGTTATTGCGGCTTTTGAAGGAAAGGGTAAATAGACTTTTTGCATTGGTTGCTCTAGCGAGATCATTTGATCAAAAAATACTATCTCATTAGTCAAGATCTTCTTTGTGTTCTTAGTTAATTCCTTGCATCTTCTAAGAGTTATAACACTTACATTATTCCTCAGATACATCAATGGTTGAAAAGGTATAACTCTAGAATTTTGTTGCTTCATTTAATTTACTATAGATATTATTTGCCATACCTAAGTCTTCAAATCATTCATTATGGTAGATATGTGTTGTTGAAATTATCTAGTCTCTTGTTGAAACAATTGGAATTATTGATTACATAGCTAGATCTGCATATTGTTTTGTTTCACTATATTTTCCAAAGCATTGTTTTATATCTGTTGTTGCATTTGATTTGGTTGAATCTGTTGGGATTGCACTTGTTTTAGGGGGGGAACATATTTCTGCAATAGATCTTTGTGAGTTTTTTCAGTTTGTTATGCATCTCTTGAACTTTTGAAAGACATTACTGATATGAATGATAAACTGGTTGCTAAAAGTTTAATGTGGTATAGGATCAACCAAGGTTGAATCCCCACATACGCATCTCTTGTGTTATATTTCCATTGCTCATATTCTTACTGTACAAATTAAAATTGGGGGCAGAAAGGAATTAAAATTTTAATGTAAATTGAAATTGAAAAGTAAAACAAAGCGAAGACTAGACAGTCTATAGCTATTGTCTAATGGACCGTCTAGAAACACTAAAAAATGTAAACGATAAAATATTAAATATATGAAAATAAAGTGCAATGTAAACTATAAATAAAAATAAATGAAATAGAAACACTAAATTTCAACTATTAGATCGTCTAGTAAGCAATTGTTTGCTAGATTGTCTAACGATTGTTGTATGAAAAGTAAAATGAATTACACAAAATAATTCTTTACATAACTATTAAATCATTTAGTAAGCAGTCACTTATTAGACTGTCTAATGAGTATATGAAGAAACAATGAAAAAGGAAAAGAAAAGAAAGCGTAAAACATAAATGACAAAATTTTAAATTGCGAGAAAAGTAAATGGCTAAATTGTAAATTGCGAGGAAATTAAATTGCAAAAAATGTAAATTGTTGCAACGTAAGACAGGGCATCGTGGAAAATGCAAATGACAATGAATTAAACTATAATTTAATTGAAAAGAACTTGTAAACTAAAATTGTAAAGTGAAAAAAACTTAAACAAGCAGGAATTAAAACGAATTGAAAATGAGGAAAGCAAAATTCAAAATTAAAACAAAAAATAGATAAAGTAAATCATATTTAGTAATCTTCATCTCCAATTTGCAAGAGACCCAAATCTAGAATCCTTGTTACTGAAAAAAAAACACAACCAGACGATTCATATGTTCTTAAAAAAACTATTTTCAATAAAAAATAGAGTTCCAAAAATATTTTGAAGAAGAAAACCCTAACATAGAGGATCCTCTAACATGATTTTCTTTTCGATGTTACCCATTTCCAAAACTAAATTCAACTTCAAACACAATTACATAACATAAAAAGTAAGGGAAAGAAGAATCGATGGAGAAAAATGTAAAAGAAAAGGAAGAACTCTTTATAGAAATGGAAACGTCAAAAATAGAAAACGAAAAACAGAAAACTAGAGTAAACTATTTCATTGTTTAACTATGTTCTAAGTTGCGCTAAGCTATGACTAATTGCTAACTATCTATTCACTTTGACTAATACTTGTATATTCTTCTATTTATACAGTTTCAAGTTTAAACAATTGGGTGAGCCTTGAATCAGACCCATAAAATTGATTGAAACTAACTAAACTAACTATTTTAAATTATTTCTTTTTAGTGCAACACTGACCATCTAGTGCATGTTTACCAAGACTTGTTGACCGTCTAATTCCGATTTTCTTCATATTTTTGCTTTTAAGTACTGATTTCCAATCTTTATTACACCAACACCTTCATTCAAGCTTCCAAGGTCAAAATCAGTTTGAAAATTATTCCTTCAAATGATCAAAGCACTTATTAGACGGTTCAAGAAAAATATAAGTTGTAAAGTGCAATTTTTATGACTTTTTTTAGAATCTCTAGTATTTTGAAGAAAATAAAAATAGAATCTAAAAACAAAAAATGAGAACAAAAGAAACCTCAAGGAAATACAATTAGTCTAGAAAAGTACTGAAAAACCAAGAATTATCAAACATCAGAAGTAAGCTCCAAGAAAATGTTTTTGGCTTAATGCAAGCTCTTTCTTAGTATTGAAAAAGATTTGAAACTTAGATTTAAAAAAAAATTATGTCAAATGAGGTGAAAAGAAAGAGATATATATAGAATATACCATGTTAGTTTCAATGGATTAAAACTACATTTTAATATGTTGATTTCACTTTCTAGTGAAAAGTGTGAATTAAATCAAACTTTTAACCTGGTAAAATAGTCTAACATTCTTCTGAAAGCACAAAAAAGTTTTAATGTGTTAAAAACTCATTTTAACATAATCAAACAAAGCCATTAGAACTACTCATGATTTTTAAGTAATTTTAATAAATTGATTTGACAAAGTAATCTATTAAAATATTCGCTACAACCAAAACTTCAGATAAGAACATTTCAATATATTAAAGTATCCTTTAATCACCTCAAAGACTCTCCATCAAGATCCACACCAAAATGTTTTAGAAATTTTGATATCAGAACAATCTAGAAAAATCTATCATTTGTCAAGCGATTAGATTTCATCATATCATCCTTATTATCACAAATCAAGTTTACCTTGATTCTGTTTTGTATGTAGTACATCAAAACAAAATCTTCTTCATTTAGCATAACATGATTGCTCATAGTTGCAACTTTTAGACAAGCAATTATAGTGTAACATGTGACAAGGTAATTTGATTCCTTTTCAGACCAAAACAACCATGCTTTTGAGCTTCCTCTATAGCATGTATAACTCCATAAAACTCAACAACCATAGTAGTCTGAACTTCAAACGCAGAGAAAACACCAATGAACTCCTCCATACTCCCACGAAAAATACCTACACAAGTAGCAAGACCAGGATATCCCTAGCAATCTCATCAATGTTAATTTTAACCCAACTTGGTGAAGGGAACTCCCATCTAAAAGGAAGAGAACGAATAACTTTATCAGTACAAGTATTAATACCTAAAAACTTAATCATGTTGAAATCCAACATATCATTCTTCATTGAAACTTTAGACAAATTTCCCACTAGACAAGTTAAATATTTAATAAGCTGATTTTATGAGATTTAGTTAAAATTAAAGTTCACTTCATAATACTAAATTCTAAATCAATACACATATAAGCTAGATTATAATTGAAGTAAATTTTAGGTTATGAGTAAAAGTAATTTATAAACTAGATGGTCGTTGATAAGTTAGTTTATAAGTGATAATTCAAGTACAAGCTGATAAGCTCATGGCTATGAGTTTTTTTTTACAAAAATAGTTGGTAGCTAATTATTTGAATGATTTGATCATACTGAGTATTAATTTAATTTTTCTTTTCAGTAATATATCCTGTAATAAAACATTAATTACTTCAAATTGTAAGTTTAAATATTTTTTTAATTTGAACTATAAAAAATTAAAAAGTAAACTAACAAATACTAAAATAAGTATCTCTGTAAAATCGAAAAAAGTAATAATAAATAACATTAAATTGAGAATAATAAGAAAGTGTACTAAAATATAAAAAAACAAAAAAAAAGGTTAAATAAGCTACAAGCTATAAACTAGTTGAAAGCTAAAATCTTAAAAAAATATATTTTGAAGTACTTGTGCCTGTTTGATAAAACTAACCAGTTGCAGATAAGTTACCTTCTAACTAACAAGATAGCTTTTAGCTAATTGATAAGTTGTTTTAAACTTATAAGTTTTGAGTTTATTGGTTTAAGTGTTTGATAAGACTAGCAGAAAAATTAGTTGGTAAATATAGGATGATATAAAAGGATATAATTATATAAATTTTATTATATAAATCAACTTTGCGTTTTCTGGACAAAAATACATTATTATATAATTATAATTATATTTTTTCTAAATAATTAATTTTTTTATTTCTCAATTTAAACTACTACTATTATATATATTTTTTTAAATTTTTTCTGTCGTCGTAATCCATACGTAGCATCATGTAATGAAATACTAGTTACTAAGTTGCAATGTTAGATATTTTCTTAATCTGAACTACATACAAAATTAAAAGTAACTCAATAAATACTAATAATAATGCAATAATTAATTATTTTTATAAAACTTTATAGGAAAAGAGTTTTTCTAATATATAACAAAATAAAAATAAAAATAAAAATAAACACGTTTGCACGCACAGCATACGTGTACAAACCAGTTTCTACCGCCCGCAACGCAGACAAGGTTCAGTCGTATAAATAGAGCAACAGGAAGCAGATTCCAGTGAGTCTGTGTGGGGAGAAACACTTAATTTGGTTTTGTAACTTCACTTAGAACCTATCTCTTTGAAACCCTAATTCCCAAATCTTCTTCACAACATGGACTTCTCGAAGAAGCGCAAGACCGAAGAGAACGGGGATGCTGATTCTCTGTCGTCACCACCCTCACAAGCATTCCCCACCGCCACCGTCCCCACAACAGCCCCCCTCGCCGCGGAAGACATCCGCAAGATCTTGCGTCCGTTTTCCCAGGAACAGCTCCTCGACCTCCTCCAATCAGCGTCGCTCCGCCACTCCGACGTCCTCGATGCCGTGCGCGCGGTCGCGGACCGCGACTCCACCCTCCGAAAGCTATTCGTACGTGGACTCGCCGGCGAAACCACTAGCGAGACCCTGCGGAGCGTGTTCTCGGCGTTCGGCGAACTCGACGAGGCCATCGTGATCTTCGACAAGGCCACGGGACGCTCCAAGGGCTATGGCTTCGTGGTGTTCCGCCACGTGGACGGTGCTATCCTCGCGCTGAAGGACCCCAGCAAGAAGATCGACGGCCGCATGACGGTCACGCAACTCGCCGCGGCTGGTGGGCCCGGTGGCTCCGGGGACGTGTCCGCGAGGAAGGTTTTCGTCGGGAACGTTCCGTTCGAGATCTCATCGGATAAACTATTGAGCGAGTTCCTCAAGTTCGGAGAGGTCGAGGAAGGGCCTCTAGGGTTTGACAAATCCAGCGGCAAATCGAGGGGTTTCGCTTTCTTCGTTTATAAGACAGAGGAAGGTGCGAGGGCTTCGTTGCAGGAACCTGTTAAGACCATTGATGGGCACCAAGTGATTTGCAAATTGGCTGTTGATAGCAAAAAGACGAAACCCTTTGGAGGGGATCATCAACAGCATCAACACACGCAGCAGCAGCAACATCCGCAGCAGCAGCAACATCCGCAGCAACAGATGCAACAAGGTCCTATGATGGTACCTCATTATGGTGGATATGGTGGGAATGGCTATGGAATGCAGCAGCCGGTGCCACAGTATAACAATCCGGTTCAGGTTTCTGGTGGTGGTGGGTATGGCCATGGAATTGGTGGTGGATATGGTAATTCGCAGATGGGTGGGCCGGTTTCCGGTGACTATGGTACTAGATTGCCTCCCAATTCTGGTGGGGGATTCCCTGAAGGCTCCCAGTATGGCTACCCTGCTTCTTCCACGCTTCCACCGCAGCAGCAAGTGCCATTGCCGAGACCTCCTCCTGGAGGAATGTACCAAGGCGTGCCACCCTATTATTGAGGTAATTTTTTTCGGTAACAAAGCTTAGTATACTGCTGATTAGTCCCTACTTTTGTTCATTGGATATATAATATATAAATGTGTTGTTGTTTTAGCTGAACTTGCACTGGATTGTTGAGAAAAATGCAAGCAATACACTCTTGAACACAGTCTTTGATATTGACTTGGAAATTATAAAGAAAAAATTAGTCCTGGAACTTATTTATCGAGTTTCATGTGTAATTCAGTAGTTTTCTACAGACCGTAAATGATGATAGAGTGTGTTGCTAGCAGTCCTCTGAGGTTGTTTTTAAAAGAAATGGAGTAATGGTTTTTAAAATACAAATGCAGGTTTTTACATGTGTTTCTGAATGACTCTTTTTATCTTACGATGTGTTTTGCAAAATTGATTGTTGCTATGAACTGTGTTTAATTTCTTTTGTGGACAACATACTTTTCTTTATGGCCAGTCTATGTTGAAGTTCATTTAATTGTTGATTGTAATTATCATTCGAGTGATGGTTTTCGCTTTTGGGATTTGTTAGTTCGTTTTGCTATTAAATGTTAATGATTGGTTTGAGTTTTGGATAGGTGTTTCATTCAGGTTTGTGATGGCTTCTTGGACGCTAATGCTTTAAATGGTTGTGCTGCTTTCGTGCATGCAGACAATGAAATCTTTGGTTTTGGTTACATGGACTGCTGTAATTTGTTGCTGCTTCACTACCTCTGCATCTATGTGTTATGGTTCCATTTATGATGGGTGTTAGTTGAAGCTTACATGACTTGGCGTAGTACTTGAATGTAGTACTTATGTGGAAATTTTGTAGAATTTTTTATTCCTAGTTTTTGCCTAGATTATTTTCCTAAGTTATTGACTAAATGCCAAGGTGGTTACATTAAATTTTGAAATTGTTCCTTATTGTGGTCTATATTTTTTTGCATATATTTACTCTGTTTGTCACGGTGACTTCAATTTCTTTCTTTTAATTTCTGATATTTGCAAGTACTTGCTTTGTATGGTGGCGTTCATGATACTTTTGGATAATGTTTGAAATATCCTTCCTTCATGGTTTTGTACTAAATTTATCATCAAAGTTTAATGAGTAAATTAGTTCCTTCAAGTTTTTTAGAGGCTTATTTGAATTGTCTTGATGAGATTCACAGTTTGTTTGCCCTGAAATGGACGTTTGTGAACACGTTTCAAAATTGCACGGGTATATATGAGTATTTTTTTGAAATATCCTTTCACTTGTTTTTTATACTAAATTCAGTTTCAAATCTTAATGACCAAACCACTTTTCACAAGCCTTCATTCAAACTGTGTTAAAGATGAGATCTGCTATTGATTTTCCCTAAACTAGTAAATTTGAAAAATGCCAACTGTGAGATTGATCACCTTGTTTGTTGTGAAATCAGAGCTTAAACTTGATGTGGCAATGGGAATGCGATGTTTTTTCATGTATAAAAGGTTAAAGCCTTTAATTTTAATGTTAAATTTATGATGATGACTTTTAAGCTCCATCCCACCGAGCCAACCTACTCTGAAAAAATAAAACAAACTACTTTAAGTAATCCTAGAAGTATTTTAAATAAAACAAAGTAGTCCCTTAAATATTAAGAAACCTTTTAGGGATCACTTGAACAGTTTTATTACTATTATTTCAGAGTTTGAGGATTAATTGGTGATTTACTTGTATTTTATTTGTTTGTATCTTTTATTTAAGGTATGCAGATTTTAGAATTTTGGTTTAGGTCTCAACTGAGCATTTCAGAGTTTGAGGATTAATTGGTGATTTACTTGTATTTTATTTGTTTGTATCTTTTATTTAAGGTATGCAGATTTTAGAATTTTGGTTTAGGTCTCAACTGAGCCTCACAGTCAGTTTTTTGACAACTATTGCCCAAGCTTTGAACTCAATTTCAGTCTTATCTTTAGCTAATGTGGACCTAAAGCATCACCCTTGACTACAATTTAGGCAATCCTTAAAGAGGTTGCAACTAGTGAGAACTAAGGAGTACTGCAGCTAAGGTAGCTTTCCGGCACATCCTCTGACATCCAAATTAGCTTGGAGTGTGGCAATCCTTTGGCCCAAGTATGGATATAGGACAGACTTCTATACCTTCTTAGGATTTTAGGTTAGAGCCTAATCAACCCTCAAAACCTTTTTGTAAGGTGAGGATTGTCGTAGCTTTACTAGCTCTATGTAAGCCATATCTCTAGTCGATTTGATTCTAAACATCATCCTTGGTCACTTGTGTTTTTTTATATTGTGTTAAAAAAGGTATGAAATCTTAGAATTTGGACTTAAGACCTAATTCAATCTCACAAGCTCGTTAAACTAGCTTGAAAGGTGAGAATTGTCCAAACTCTGATTTGACACTAAACACCACCTTTGAGGCTGCAATCAAGGTATTCCCTAGAAGCTTCTACTAAAATGGGCTTGCGGTGACTGCATTTAAGGTATATGGCTTTATAGTAGAAAATTGAAGAGCATTACAGAATAATTGTGTTGGTTGTGAACCTGTTTTTTCATTTTGCTGCTGTTGAATCTTAGGTGAAGTTTCAATTAGGATCTTGTTACTTCTGTTTTATTACTTACTTTCTTTGTTAAACGAGGCTACTTGTTAATGCAATTTTATTACTTTAAAATGTTCTTGCCTCGTCTTGCAAGTGTTTCTCATGGGAATAATAAGCAACTTGCTTTGCTATAGTTTGGTGTTCATTTTGACCTGTCGTGATCATGTTTTTGGGCCAGATAAATTATTATATGTTTCTTTCTTTCTGAATGTTTCTACTATGTTTTCTAATTTTGATGGCTTGTGTATCAAAACTTGTGAATGTCCATATGTGCTGCTCTTTCTAATGATTCTCGAGGGGATTCTCCTGGTCGTTTTCGATTTGAAGTAGTTCGGCCAACACCGCCTTGCTGTAGTCCTTCTGAGGTTAGGACTTTTGAATGCCATTTTGGTTTCCAAATGTTCATTGAAGGAGCCTAGATATTTTTCCAAGGGTTTTTTAATGACCATACAACTCTCTTGACCTATCAAAAATCACTTTTGGTATAATTATTAGCGTAGTTACTTTAAAACCTATCATATATGGGGGTTTGTGATTGGAAAACAGTGTAAGACTGCTTTATCAGTGTATAGTTTTTTCTTTTGCTTATTTAATCATAGCTGAAATTGACAATTATTTTGTAATAAGTTTGTAGTGAAACATTCTTCACAGCATTAAATGTATGGGACAATTACTTGATTTATTTTTCGAGGTTACACATGCACATACCATTCAATTATTAATTCCTGCTCCCTTGTTTCCAATAAATAGATGGGATAATTTGTTATTAGTTAGGTAATCTGTATTGTAGATGAAACAAAATATCTTCTTTTCATGCGTAATAAATGTAATGTGTCTATATAAAACCATATCCACTTTGTATGTAGACAGTGTATCCAGTTTAGAATCTACTCGATCAGTTGTGAAAATGAAAATATGTGGACAACTTTTGCATGCCGCTTCTTGTAGAAGCAAGATTACATTTTTGACTGTGTCCGTTGTAATTAGAATAATTCAGTAACGTGATACCAGCTCAATAACGATGTTCAACAGGTGTTAGGGATCTGTTGCCCAAAATCTCGAGGTTTTTTCTTTTTGCGTTATAAACTTATAAATGTGTGGGTGGAGTGAGTGAATGGGGCTAAAAGATTTGATACCATTCCTCTATGGAATAAACCTGGTTAGCGTTTGACGTATGCATAACAGTACGTAATATATCATACTGTTTTGTGTTTTATGTTTTGGTGTATTTTTAAATATGATGTATTGGACTATGAGTCAGAATATTTACTGGGTTTAAGGAGAAAAAATTGATTGGTTTGCAACAGGTGAGTTGTATTAAATAATTATGCCTGGTAGATAGAACCTCTTTTGGAGGAGTTTGGGTATTAAGAATGGAAAATATTCGAAATATTATGCCTTATTTTTTGCTAAATATGTTTGTAGTTGCAAATTATAGAATTTTCGCGTTGTACCCCTTGTACGTCATTGGTCCTTTGCACGTTCTACAACTATGTTCTAAATTTTAATTAGATTTTGTTTAAAGGTTCTTTTATGTAAATGTATAATTACTTTGTTATAAGTAAATGTATTATTTGTACAAATTTATTTGACAGCAATGATGATGATGAAATAGGCTTAAGTTATTTGTCGAAATAAGTTAGAAATAGCACTAATATGCAAAGTTTTTTTTATGTTTAATTAAATATTTTTTATAATAATTGTATGATAAAAGATAAGTATAAATAAGTTATTTACTAGTCTCTTATAAATAGTTTTGGCTCTGGTAAAAGACAGATTATTATTTTTTTAATTTGTGGTAATACTTGTGTAAAATAGTTGAGTTAGTGTACGTAATGTTAAGCATTTACATTTTTCTCGGAAAATGAAAAATCTTCATATCAAAGGGTCAAGATATAGAGATGTTGTAACAGAAGACATGCAATTTCTTTCACGAGGATGAGTTTTCCATATAAAATTGCGTTCGCTTAAACAACAGATAAATAAAGTCTCTAAGAAATTTTATGTAGAATGATCCTCAGTTTGGCAAACTCTTGGATCTTGTGCTAGTAACCAGGGACTTGAGCCCATTAGAAGAATCCTCAACTATATTAGCTCTTCTAGTTATTATTTCCATATTCCTATGCAGACTTTCTTGCACTAAACTCTTCATCATTCTCTTCCCTTCTTCTCTATCTCTTTGATTTTTAAGTGATTCAGTTGCAATTCTTGTAGATTGTGAGCCTGAATGGGGCCCCATCTTTATTTGCCGTCCATCCCTAAACCATTGCAATAATTTCCGTGCTCTTTCCTGAGCTAAAGAGCTCCCTAATAAAGCTACTTCAAGGAGTACAGGAATAATGCCTGACTGTACCATTTTATTTCTCTGCGTTGAGTTTTTATGAGCTAGAATAATCAAAATTTTAGCTGACAACTCTTGGCATTTGGGTTCATCTTCCCAAGATAAGGTCTCAATCAAGCATTTTGGCACCATTGAGCTGTTCTCCAATGCTTTCTTTCCCATTAAAGTCACCACCAAGTTCCCAAGGATGGTAAGTACTTTCTCTGAACTTCCTTTTTCTGAGGACAGTTCCAAGAGAATAGGTACAACCCCGTTAGAAATCAAAGGCCCCGCATGCTCTAACACAGTTGAGATGTTGGACATGGCTACCAAACACGACTGTTTTGTATCAAAGCTTGGGCATGACTTCAGAATGTCTACGAGAAATTGGAGAAAGCCCAATTTAGAATGAGGAAATTGGATGTTTCCTAGAGATGACAATGAAGAGAGCAACTCTGCAAATTCACTTATTGATTCATCATCAAGGTCATTTTTCTTAGGCAGTTTGCACAACATTCCTGCCTCCACTATCAAAGCCTTATTCCTGAAAAAAAAAGAAAAAAGAACAAACGTACAAAATTCCTGAGATCCTATCTGCAAAAGAAACTAACTGTAGCTGAATTACGGTTTAGCATTAAGTACATAAACTTCAAAAACTGTTCTTTTATCTATCATTTTATGTTACAACACCAATATTAAAGAAAGTAATACATACACCCTTAGTTTTTTAATATATCATCTATCTGTTTATTCATATACCTTGTCATTTCAACTATCTTTTGTGTTAATCTATTTATAATCTGTATTATAACCTCGTCTGTTACATGTCACTTCGTGAATATAAAATGAAAACTACAGGTAATAATAATAATAATAATAATAATAATAATAATAATAATAATAATAATAATAATAATAATAATAATAATAATAATTTCTACAAGCACAGTTACCCAAAGTCATTGCTCATTAAGCTTAAAACAGTTTGGTATTATTGAGGTGCATGAAGGGATACACATACACATACATAGCAGAAAGAAGTAGGAAGAAGGTAAAGAATGAGTATTTTAATCATATGATATGTTCCCAGAATATGAAAAAGAACCTTGTTACCATTTTAATGGAGTTTTTGAAGCTTACTTGTGATTTCCATGGGATAGCTGGATCAATGCTTTGAGTCCGACGAGGCGGCGTGTGGCGACGGGGGAAAGCGCCATAGAAACCAGCACCCTGACCACCCCAAGCTCACTTGTCAACTCTCTCACCTTCTCATCTTCTTTAGCCAACCTTTCAATCTCCTTTGCTGCAACTTCTTTCTCTTCCCACCTTCCAAAATGTAGCTTTTTCACACTTTTCTGTAACACCATCACATTCTTCTCACACCCCTCCTTCTCACTTTTCCTCTTCTCCATCTCCTTCATATTCAACCTTCTTCTTCTTTGATGAGAATAATTATAGTAATAGTAATAAGGCATATTTGTCAAGGCTTAAATTGTTTGTTATCGTAGTTTTGTTTGTTTGTGTCACACTTATGAAAGAGAGAAATATTTAATGATTATTAATTGAAACTCAAACTATTTAATGATTCCTTTTAAGCATTCTAAATATTTAATACGCTGTATTTATTATCTTTAATATACACACACAGCAATTAATTAAAGGAACAAAGTATTATTATTTCACGCCAAAAAATATTTAAATTTTTAATAAATACCATTTTTTTTGTATCTCTTTTACCTCCATATACCAAATTAAATCATTTTTGTTAGATGGTTTCGTTATGTCCGATTATGAGAATTACCTATATAACCTTTGACATATTTTATTATAGTATTATTAAATCATAAGTGAGGTGTATCAAAATTTGCATTTTTTTAATAAATCATAGAATGTGTATTTTAAAAAAATGTATTATTAAGTTAAAATTGTGTTGCTGATAAAATAAATGTTAATAATATGGTGTCAAAATCCTCTTACCTTGAGAAGGTAATGAAGTGGGAGAGGAGACTTAAATAGCAATTACGTAGAAAAAGGATTCACAATTATTTATACAATTTGTAAGTGAAAAACAAAAATTATTCAAGAGATAAAGATGCTCCACACTGAAAATTATCATAAATACGAAAAACGTTGGATGAATGTTGAACACAAACAAAGTAATAAGATGGGAGAGACTATTTTTTTTTATATAAAAATAGTTAAATAGAGATTATTTTTAAATATAAAAATAATTAGTAAACACATTAACTAAATTTGATATTATTTTAAAAATAAAAAAATTATTAGTATTAAAGTAATTTTTATTATTAATAAATATTTTTTTAGTCTATAAAATAATATTTAATTTAATTAATATAGTGATTAATTTTTATTTTTTTTAATTTAGTCTTTATTTAAGTATTTAAATTTTTTTTAGAAGTGTAATCATATAACTTAATTAAATCAAGTAAATTTTAAATCTTGGCTACTTAACCTAACTGGTAGATTCCGACATTATTAAGAAAAAATAATGACCCGTTTATACATTTTAGATCTTATAATTAAAAGTGCCATTTAATCTTTATACAAATATTTCTAAGGTTTAGTTTATATGTAATTTTGATCAATATGTTTTTTTAATTTTAATTCCCACATTTTAGATAATTTACAATTTTAGTCTCTAAATTCTTTTTACAATTTTAGTTCATACTTTTTACAAAATCCATATTTTTGGTCCTTAATTTTTTTTCTCTTAATTTTTAACTACCCGTAACTCTATTAATTTTTATTTTAAAAACATTTGATTATGCAACTAAAAGAATGGTTTTTTATGTTATCAAATTAATTTTAATTATCTGTAATTATATTTAACTTTTATTTTATAAACATTTTCTATATAACAATTTTTTTTATGATGTTAAATAATTTTTTTTCATATTTTTTAGAAAGTTATACATTAGTAAGACTATTTAAATATTATTTTATAAACTATAAAATTATTAATATCTAAAGTAATTTTTATTGTTAATAAAAATTTATAAACTAATTATTATTAGTAAAAAATTATAAATTAATTATTATTAGTAAAAATTTATAAATTATTTTTTATAGAAATTATTTTATAAATTTTTATTAATAATAGAAATTATTTTAAATATCAAATATTTTTTTAAGTTATAAAATAATATCTAATTTAATTAATATAATAATTAATTATATTTAGTCTTAAAATTATTTTTTATTTAATGATTTTTAAATAATTTATCTTTCAAAATGTTTAATAGGAAAAAGTAGTCTTTATACAGAAAAAAAAGTTACTTAAGTGAAATAATAATGACTGTAGCTACAAAAGATATAACCCTTCTTGAACATCATCCTTCCCGGTTTAATTTAGTTTTCAAGTTCAAACCAAACAAATTTAATTAGTCAACGTTAAAGGCAGCGAGAACTTTAAAACTTAAATATTTAATAAAAATTAAGAGGTTGAAATTGTATAGAAAAGTCCATGAACCAAAATTATCCATTTAGCATAATACAAATACCAAAATTGTGTAAAAAGATATGGATTTAAATTATAGATTTAAAAAAATATAAGGTTCAAAATTTAATAAAATGAATTCTGAGACAAAAATTATACATTTTTAAAAATATAAAGATCAAAATTAAAACAAAATTTATTTTTAATCTTTTTAAATTTCAATTATCTATAACAATTTTTTTTATATAAAAACTTTTATGATGCAACATAACATCTCTCAGTTAGGCTGATACCTCAAACAACAACAATCATCTACCATTACATGAAAAAATATTATTAAAAAATAATATAAAGAAAATATAAAAATATAGGAGGACTAGACCAAAATTCATATGATAACAAAAATGATACATAGGTAGTTATACCTATTCATAAAGAATTCTAAGAACAAACTAGATGTAAGCCTATTATACCAATGAAATGGTTCTCTATTAATAAATCATAAATTAGCCAACTTATCAGCACATGAATTTTCTTTACGAAAAATATGGGTAACTCTAAACTTGATTTTTTCACAATAATTAAAACAAGTATTCTATTACGAAGCATCTACAAAACATAAACGTAGCACAAACCAAGACAAAATCACATTCAAGCCAGACATAAATTATACCACCAATAAATTTCAAGAAACAAAGAGAAACCACCAATAAATTTCCCCATCCCACGAAAAATACCTCCACAATTAGCAAGACCAGGATACCCTAGCAGCCCCATTAATGTTAAATTTTACTCATCCAAGTGAAGAAAACTCTCATATAACAGGAAGAGGATGAAAAACTTTACCACTACGAGTATTAATACCAAAAACTTAATCATGTTGAAATCAATTATCTATAACAATTTAAAATGATATCAAATTATGTAACTCTTATATATATATATTTATTCTTTTTTTCTTTTTATATTTTTATATTTGTTAACCACCTTTTTAATAGTGATTATCTCAAGAAAAGAATTACTCAAAATTAGTAGTGATGAAAAACTGACAGTGTTTTTATTGTATAATTACAATAACTAATAAAAATTTAAATATTTTTATAACTAATTTTTATTAAAATTTTACTTTTTATATTTTTGTAATTAATTTTCATCAGAATAATAATTATATCAAATTTTTAATTGTATTTATTACTGTTATTATCATTGATGTGGATATACAGAAACGGTTGCCCATATGTTTTCACATTGTTATTATAATAAAAAAAAACAGAACTAACTTACTTTTTTTTTTATCTTTTTTACCAGTATCAACATAACTAACTTTATTGATTATGTGATAGGTAAGAAATTTTTACAATAAAAATAGTTATCTTACTGGAAAGTTACAAATACTTCTATTATATATAATTATAACATTATGAAAACTGTAACAGAGTGAAAAAAAAAACACCAACAGACATTCCCATACGGTCTTTCCTTCTTTTTCTCCACCAACTTTTCTTTTTTTTTTCTTAATTTTTTTTTTCAATTTTCATTTATTTTAGAATTTGATCGTACCACATTGTAGCGGAAGAGTTAAGAAACATTTCTATCGAATCAGATTTTCAAATAGAGTAAGTTTATTTTTTTCTAAAGATTTTTTATTCTTTGTCTTTACTTATGATTTAGTCATCAATCTTGGTGGGGCAGTAATCCTCTCAACTTATTCTACTATATACTGAATTTATGTTATGTTTGGATAACTTACATTAAATCCTTAAATCTTGAAAATTCTAGAGGTTGTTTGGAAAACATGCAATTAAGGTAAAAGAAACTAACTTTAATTTTTAATAATACGCCAGGCTAGAAAATCTGGATGTGGAAAGGACGTGGTCCCATTATTCAATTTATCTTGTACAAATGTTGTTTGTTTATATAATGTTTAAACTTGTAGAAATACTAGATTTTGATAATTTAGTATGTAAGTGTTGTTGTTTTTATGTTGTTAAATAGGATATTTGAATGTTGTGGATAACATTTTGAATGATATTGTATGATGAAAATGGTATGAAATTGAATTCATACATTTGGAATAATGTATGAACTGATGTTTGTTTGTGTATTAAGTATTGATGCCTATGTGGTAACAGAGATCTTTGAACTTCACTGATGATCATCTAAGTCACATAGACTAAGATATCAGGTGGTGAGAAGCTGATGGGGAGTTCATGTACACCATGACATATGAGATGCATGACTTGGGTTGTATTGAACTTACTTGATCTTTCTATTGGATTCATTGGTAATCTTTGGATCAAGTGTTAGTCTCTGGTATGACTTACTTAATACAGGTCTTCCAGAAGGCGTTAGTTGTTAGTCTGTTTGTTGAATATTTTGGATGAGTAGATCCATGTGAGATCTATGTGATTTTTTAATGTTGAAATTTGAAGAAGATTGAATAATTGAGAAATTGATCATGTAATTTGATTTTCTCTTTTGATTTAATTGTGTATATTATAAAATTTTATTTTCACTAGCTTAATGACCCTTGTTTTTCTTGTTGTGTTGTGGACTGCGATAATTGTACTATATACATGAGCATATGATCATACATGTGTCGAAGGTTCTATTGGGTTTTAGGATGTTCTTTTGAATCTTATATTGTAAATATTTGTATTTTTATAAGTCTAATAATGTATTAGGAATGTTTTGAAAAACTGTAAGTTTGTATACAAACATATAGGATTGATATTGTAATAGTTAGATGTATTTATATGGAATCTTACAAAAACTAAGAAAACTATTTATTTTTATGACTCTCTATACACATTTTTTTTATAATTTCAACACAAACTTTATTAATATTTTTTATTTTAGTAATTAATATTTTAAGTAGTGTAGTTAAGGATCACATCTTATGAATAAGTAAAACCTCTTAAATAACGTATGATATATTCACATGTATCATAGTGGCTTTTATTTTGGTAACGTATAACCGTAGGCTTTTTCTATATATAAAAAAATAAAAAACGCAAGCATCTTCTTTTAAAGTTTATCACATTGTCAACCTATGTAGTATAGATATGAATACGGACACTGACACGACATGGATACGGACACGGAGATATGTATAATCTCTAAAATATAGGATAGGAGGACACATATCTATATATTATATAATTTTGAATTATATAAATTGAAAATAAATATTTATGTGCATAAGTATGTTCCAGATTCTTTTGGGAGCAGGAAGATATTTTTCATGACTGGTTCAAAAGAATTTGTTCTTATTTTTATAATCATAATAAAAATTTATACAATAAATTTGAGTTCTTAGAAAGTTATTGTATTTATACCTTTTAAAATTGTGTTAAGACCGTGCTAGAATTTTCAAAAATTCAACAAATATTTTTTTGAATTGAACACTTCACCGATAAGTATCCTACGAGTGTCGACACGGATACGTGTGTCTGACACGGATACGCCATTTGAGAAGAAGTGTCTGAGCCTCATAGTTGTCAACTTATAATAATTTTATTTATGAGAAATAGAGTGAAAATTTTAACTTCAAGCAATTTATTGCACTAAACAGAAGTAGTTATAGTTGTAACGTGTATATATATATATATATATATATATATATATATATATATATATATATATATATTTTATTTAATATATAGATTTAGTATTTATAAATATATAAATAAAAAATTAT
>Ga0123342_1003509_pt1 | contig 25113 bp, 13 predicted proteins | sample Turbeawhitnodule_FD_89960 | JGI IMG/M metagenome (GOLD analysis project Ga0123342, IMG submission 89960) | Root nodule microbial communities of legume samples collected from Mexico - Turtle bean Mexico white nodule | ecosystem: Host-associated > Plants > Roots > Nodule | place: Mexico: Nepantla... | reverse complement strand
GCTGATATTATGAATCGTAAATCGTTTCGTATCGTGAATCGTAAGATTCATAAACATTAAAAAATTTAATATATACTTAAATATATAAGATATGTATACATGCAAGATACAATAAATTATATAAATTATATATATGTATATATATACCACCCAATTTCACCAAAACAACCTCTATGGTGCATATATGTTATTAAACAAATTATATCTATCTTTTTTTATTTACTCATTTTTTAAAATTCACACTGATTCACACAATACATAATCGTTTCGTTTCGGGATTCAGCGATTCTTTGTACGAATCACATGATACAACTAAGATTCAGGGACGAAAAAGATTCTTCACACGATTCGTATCGTGGGAGGGTGAAACCGTATCGTTTCGTACGATACGTATCGTGAATCGTAAGATACTAACTACTATCAATATATATCTTCACGGTAAAAGTGTTTTCTTCCCTAAAGAGTAGCCTTTTTCCTTGGTTTACCGTCAACTTCTTGCATGTGTGACTTTCTCGGATCATGCATAAATTGACTTACCACATTAATTGAATTAGCAATGATTGGTCTAGTCTCAAGTGTTATAAATAAACAAATAAATAAGATTTGCTACCAATCTCTAATATTGGTTTTTTTCCAAAAGATTGCCCTCTTCGCTTCAATAAGACTTCCTAAAATTCTGCATCCCAACTTACCTATTTCTTTAAGGAAATCAAGTACATATTTTCTTTGGAAGATGAAAATCCTCTTTTTAATAAGCAACCTCTAATTAAGGAAATACTTAAGCTTTTCTAGGTCTTTCATTCCAAATTTGGCCATCAATATTTCCTTTGAAGTCAATTTCTCAATGTAATCATCTCCTGTAATAATCATGTCATCCACATAGACCGACAATAGTATAAGTTTACTTGTAACAGAGTGTCTAATAGATAAAGTATAATCTCATTAGCTTTGCTCATAGGAAACCACTGCTTTTGTAAATCTCCCCACCAACGCTCTTGGAGATTGGTTAAAACTGTATATGGCCTTATTTAGGAGGCAAACCTTATTCCTTCCACTATGAATTTCAAATCCTGGAGGAATCTCCGTGTACTCTTCTTCTTCTAAAGCTTCATGAAGAAAGGCATTCTTCTCATCCAGCTAATGTAACTCCCATCCAAAATGAGTTATTAGAGCAAGAACAACATATTCATATTTGTCACACGAGAAAAGGTCTCCTCATAATCTTTTTCATGAGTTTGAGTGTATTGCTTTACAAGCAAACTAGCTCTATGTTTGTCTATTGACTCATTTGCATTATTTTTCAAGATAAAAATATATTAGCTCACTATGACCTTAATGTCTCTTGGTTTGTCAACAATCTTTCATTTTGGGTTTCTTACTAATGCATCAACCCTCTCTAATGGTTTAGTCCAACGTTTAACTTTTAAGGCTTCTTGGATTGGGGTAGAAATTATGTGGTATCAATAGTACATACAATAAAGTTTTGATGTCTATTAGAGAGATTGTCAGTGCAGATGTATTGAAAAATAAGATATTTAACACAATCTTTTTCCCTTTCTCAACACAATGAGTAAATTCTCAATAACACTTCCTCTCTATTACATTCAAGGATCTCCACCACTATGTTAGAGAACTCTTCTTGATCCAGAGTCATAGTGGATTGTCTTCATTGATATTTTTTGCCAAAGAATGACTTCTTCCTTACTATCAATTGGTTCTATCTTATTTTTGGTGGCTCCATCAGTTAGATTTTGGGCATCTTGCAACAACAAATATGGTAAGGACAGGAAGGAGAGTCTATCAGTTGTCTATCCGCCTCAAGTGTTTTCTCCACCGAAGCAAAATGCTAACAAGAATATGATTCTTTAATGAAAAGTGGCATTTAGGATTATAACATTTGTACCACTTTTTGTTAGAAGGATAACCAATAAAGACATATTTAAGAGTTGTAGTGTCTAATTTACTGTGATCAAGATTTTACCCACTTACACACTAATTTGGCAATTACTTTAGTCAATGTGAGATCTCCGACACAATCTCACACCGATGGCTAGACATTTGAGTGTGGAACTAAATATTTGTAGGTAGCCTAATAGTAAAACGTGGAATTAGATACTTGTAGGTGGTCTAATAGCAGTCTGATGGCGAGTGACACGATAGACCAACAAACTTCACTATGATAGGCGTTTGATGCCCTCTTAGGAAATGCACTTTAACCCTAACTCAACCTCATGAAATCAACTTATAAAATGAGGTTTGCATATAATTTGATCATATTTCTAGTCAATGTGGGATCTCCAACAAATCAAGATCAGCATCATTACAAGGACATTTCTCAAGCTTCATATATGGTACATATCAGGTACAACATGGGACTCAATGCAACACAAGGTACCAAGGAGTAGACTAAGTTCTTAAATTAGGATTAGAATTCACTAGAATTGTGCAATTATTCATAAACTTCATTATATACTATTGTGTCAACAGTCCGACAAGGAAAAAAACCATTCACTTAAACCTTCATATTTATCCAAAATCCAAAACCAAAGCATCTATATGACGGATTTCAAATTATTGTCTCACCCCATTTAAAATAAAATAAAATAGCCACATTTGCCACTTGGAAAGGGAAAAAACAAGACTCAATGAAACTGTGTTTTGGATAGTAGGTCTTAGGGTAATATTTTGTATCAATTCATAGCCTCCTTCCATCTTTGCCCTTCTTGCAACAATGGCACTACACCACGTCTTTCCAACAAAAGCTTCAAATATAGTAGAACACAAGCTTCAAAAACTTTGAGACTTCAAAACGAATGGTTGTATATGGACCTATCAACATCTGATCCAATCGTCATATCCATATTGCCTTCAGGCACAAACACGACAATTTCGATTTAGAACATTAATGTAATGATTTTGAGTTGTTACCAACACATTTGAGAAACGGGACAAGGATTTGAGCATATCATGTAAAATGGTTATTTACTTCTATCAATTCACACCACTAAGCCTTTATTAAAAATTGAATTATCGGTTAAATCATGAGTGACTTCCATAAGTTAGGTGAGAACAAGAATGACACCATATTATTTATTAGGAAACTTCTTTTATGTTGAGGAATGAAACTCAAGTAGGTTTTCTGAATCATGTATCCAAAACATTGTTTTTGGTCTTTATAGCCTAAATGACTATCGGAATTGCAATTTATAGTAAGAATGATAGATACTACAAGTTGTAGCATACTGACATGCATGGCTATGGGGTTTTCCATTTATAGCAAGTGTGATCCATATTATAATTTGTTGCATAATGGTATGCAAATCCAATTAAGAATGTCCCTCACCCAAGTCCATGTAAGTTTATTTCACACGAATATGTTTCTTTTCCACCACTAGCTTTCAACTCTTTTTATTCAAAATAAAACATATAAATTTTAGAATCTTCATTTTATCTATGTACTTATGCTACAAGTTACATCTACTAAGCATATTAAATCAGACCATTGCTATCTTTCATTCTGCTTAGATAGCACTTATCTTATACACTTTGCATTTAGATTCACTGTATTAAAATTATTCCCAAAAATACTACATATGAAAATAACAAGGAACAAGGAATAAAAAAACCAAAAATATATTTAAAAAAAGTATATCATCCCAATGAATGAAGACTCACTCAAAGTAAATTCGCAACTAAAAACAACACAAACAATATAGAAACTTTTGGCCACTACTTGAAAAGATTGAAATGAACAAACCTGGATATCAAGCACTGCCTCTCCAGTTCGCGTTGGCTGACTACCAGCTTCAGGGACCAAATTTTTTGCTTTATGACACTACAATGGACCATTTAAGCCTTAGCAACAAAATGGAGGAATAAAATTCAATGCAAGAAACACTTGAAATAACAGTTAACAACTATCAAATTAAACAACCCTTGGATACCAGTTGACATCAGAGATATTTCCATACCTCATCAAAAATTACAAGACCATCAAACCCTGGTCCACACCACTGTACAAGCTGCTGGAGACGAGTACGACCTTTCTCAGAAGATGCTATGAGACTATTGTACGTCAAGAAAACAACTCCCTCCCTGATCCCAACAGACTTTGAATCAAGCTTAGAATAAGGCAGTTTGTTCAAAGCATGCACTGGATAGAGAGAAGAGAAAAGGAAGATATTTAAATTTGTAACAAGCCTGTGATATAGATACAACAATAACCCATAAGTTTTTAAACTAAAGACTTCAACGCAGTTAGACAAACACCCAAAATGGACTACAAAAGAAAACTTTCATTCTTTGGATAAAAAAGCAAATTTAGAGGTAAGAGTGTACACAAGAGGAGGTTAATAACAAATGTGATTCCGAAAACAGAGGAGGATAAGCAAAATTCTATTTATGTAACAAGACCAAAAAAAAAGGAATCACTATATGTTAACAGTGTTAATCTTATTGAAAATCACTGGCCATGAACCACCTACTACACATCCAAAATCCCAATTCTGTGTGGGCAAAACTAGTACCTCGAGAAATACCCACACCTCAATCGCAAAATTGAAAACAAAAGTTTAGAGGTATGTATAAAAATATCCATAATGAGAATTACTTTGCAATAGTTATGTATTTAACTTAATAGGGGAAGTAATAAATACAACCTTATCTGTAAAATTTTCCATGAAAATACCTTCAATGCATGTTGCACCCACATCATCCAAGTCTCTTCTAGCGTCAAACTTCAAGTCTGAACCAACAGAAATCCACCTGTGTAAGATCATTGGAAATGTGACAAAAGCATCAAAACAACAAAACTTCCAGAGCATCTCAGTTTTCAAAAACACAACCAGAATTTCATGTGGATGCCATGACCCAGACTTACAAAGCTTTCCTCCTTCCATGATGCCAATTCTCCCAAATTAATCCTGCAATTGTTCGACCTTTACCAACACCAGCTCCGTCTCCAATAAAGAATCCTGCCCTAGCTCCATTTGGGAGATGTTGAAGGTGTCTCTGTCATAAAAACGAACATCATACACAGGAAAGGGAAAGCAAAACATAACCATATATTATCAATTATATCATAGAAGAAACCTGACAAGCATAGACCAATGTCTCAATTTGCAAGCAAGACAAAGTCTTTGAACTCTCCAAATCATCTTTAATTTTTGGATCATAAATTGGCTCAGGTGGCTGCACTGCAGACAAGGAAGATGTCTCCACAACAGGATCTGGGTGTGGAGGTCCAATAGATACTTTTGGTGGCCGCTGCACAAGGAGGCATCTTAATACCACTAAAATGTGCTAGCATAACATGAAATAACAACTGAAATAATAATCTGCAAAAACAAAGTTCTGGCAAACTATGCTTTCAAAAGGAGACAATTAGTGACTCACATAATCTGTAAATGTTTCTCCAACCATGCCACCTTCATCCTCGTCCCGTTCCACTTCAACAGCAACCTGATTTAATTGAATGCATGATCAAAAAAATAAAAAATATTGATATAAGGATAATGAAATGTACAAATAACATATTTTGTACAAATGTAAACCCATTTCCAGCAGCAGTAATTCCGAGTTCTCTCCCCAGAAATAGAATAACTCATCCTAGTCTTATTATTATCATCTTTACTTCCTCAACCATCAAGCATATTCTACTTTCAGTTTTTTAATACATTCTAACATCTTCACCTTATCAACTATCAATGGCATTCTACTTCCTTTTTGAAATGCAAATTCATTCTTGCTACAACTTTACCTCATCAACCAACAATAAAGCATATTCCTCTTCCTTTTCATAATGCCTGCTCATCTTCTTGTAGCTAAATTATCATATCAACTACCATCACTCCTCACTGTATGTCCTCCACATCAATCAAGAAATGCTACACCACTTTACTAACTATCAAACACATTCTACTACCATTAGATAATACTTGTTAAGTCCAATAAGCAACACTAGCCATGTCAAGCTTTCAACCACAAACAAAACTTATTGTACATCCTCCATATCAATCAAGACAAACTAAAGTACATATAATCACACTCCCTTTCGTAATCCTCGTTCATCCTTATTAGCAGCATAATAAAATCAACCACCATCACATTCACACCCTATCAAATATCCTCCATATCAATCAAGATGAACTAAAGTATACATAGAATCCCATTATCAAGCAAAACAAAGCAAGGCTTCCTCTTAATCATCCACAGGGTTTCTTACTAACATCTTCACATTAACAACCATTAATCATATTCATATTCTACTCCCTTATTTCTTCGTCCTCATTAGCAACATTGTTATATCAACTGCAATCACAATCCTACTTCATATTGTATGTCCCCAATAGCAACCAAGACAAACTGAAATGTACATAGAAATCACACTACAAAGTAACATTATAAATAATAGAATATCAATCGCCTTCACAATCATACTTTCTATATTGTATGCGGCCAATAATCAAGGCAAACTGAAGTACACGGAAATCCAAATGTAACCTAAAATTACACATACACACAAGCATTATAACATCAACCACCTTCACAATCACATTTAATATTGTATGTCCCCAATATCAATCAACGCAAAATGAAGCACACATAAAAATCCAAATGTAACCACACTACACACTAACATTATAACAACAACCACCATCACAATCACACTTTATATTGCATGTCTTTTGGTGTTTATCTCAACGGAAACCAACTTTTACCAGAAGAAACAAAATCTTGTTTTTATGTTTAGCCTGACGAAATGTGTGTTGACCGACTAAAGTTTTCCAAATATGCTCCTCGGCATCAATCAAGACGAACAAAAGTATTTATCAACCATCAAGCATACTCATATCTACTTCCTTGTATTCATCCTCATTGGAAACAGTACAGTATCAACCGTAATCACACCAATCACACTCTGTACAGTATATCCCAATATCAACCAAGACGAACTAAACTACACAGAAACCCTACCGTAACCTATCACACTACACAGTAAACAAATGGCACAATTCCCGTTCGCCACTTCTCAATCACCGAAATCGTCGATAAGCAGAAGAGAAGCACCAGAAAGGAGACAAACCTCGTTAACTTCTTCCAGCGGAGGAGCGGCGGGGAAGAACTGCTTGACCTTGGAGACATCGACGGCTAGGTCAACGTTGCACTGAGGGCAAGCGAAGCGCGCGAGGCCGTGAGGCACGTTGAGGATGGCCTTACAGGAAGCGCAGGGAAGCTGGATCTTAGTGGGATCAATGCCGTGCGCAGGCGCGTGCGGAGGCTGCGAGGGCGGAGCGGAGGTCGGAGGCGCCGGTGTAGGCGCATTTGCGGCGGCGGCACGGTCCCTAGGCATGAGCTCCGGCGGAAGCATCTGCGGCATTCGGCAGGTAGGGCAGGCGAACTCCGTGAGGCCGGGCGCCACTGTGAGGATCATGCGGCAGCCGGCACAGCGCACGCGGACGCTCTCGGTCTGCTGAGGAGGCGGCGGAGTTGTCGGTGTCGGTGGCGCGAGCGGCGGAGGAGGAGGCGGAGGCGCCGATGGTTGTGTCATTTGAGAGGAGAGAGCGCGAAAAGGGTTTTTCCTTTGGAGAGAAATTGCGTTTGGCGGGGAGAGCGAAGGTTTTTCTTTTCTCTCTTTCTCTCTTCCTTTGTTTGATTTTGAGATGGTGTTGTTTGTGTTGGTGTTGTTGTTGGCGTGTGAGAGAAGCCCACAAACAATTTCTTATTGTTGGGAAATGGATATGGGGAACTGTGCCTTTTAGGGAAGTTGGGCTCACTTCTTTTCAGCTTCGAATCGCCACGTGACACTCACGTGATCAAGCTTTCTAGTTTTTTTTATTTCCATGATTTAATTTTAATCTACTTGTACATTTAGATTAAGTAGTTTTTCTTGCAAAATTTGAATCTAATTATTTTTAAGTAGAGGTTTAAATATTTTAGTGCATAAAATTAATAGTTCTGTGAGAAAACGTTTAATCAAAAATTAAAATTTTGTTTTCAAATTATTATTATTAATTTTAGTATAATTAATTTAATTTTAATTTTAATCATTTGGTATCATAATAAATTATGTTTCTATTTTTAGATTCTGTAAATAACTTTATTATTAATTTTGGCACTAACTTTTTTTCTTCTTTTTTAAACAAATAAATAAAAGCACAAGGCAATTAGGCTAAGTTCATTTCCCTACTAGTATCACCACCAAACCAAAAAAAAAAATATTGAGTCAAAAAAATTTCCAAATTATTATTTATGATGTGACTTTATTATTATTATTATTATTATATTCTTTTCTTTTTACATAATAATGGAAAATTGTGAAGATAATATTTGCTAAATCTTCTCATTAACTCACAACACATGCATGGTAAAAAGATGTGAGAATGAATTGATTTTTATGAGTTTTGATAAGGTTTGGTCTAGTCCCATTCTTACAAAATTAAGTGAAATTAAAAAAAAAAATACTATTCCCCTTGAGAAATAGAAGAGAATCTCTTCTTCTTAACCTTTTCTTACTTGATTTTCACCTCTTTCGTTCTAATATCTTATATTGAAGAAAACTTCCATCAAATATTTAAGATAATTTATCTTGGTTTTGAGTTTTCTACTCCATAAATACTTCATTTTCCTCTTTAAATCTTAATTGTATGAAATTTTAAAAAAATAATTGTTGTAACTTATTTTTTATCTACATTGATATGATGTTTTTTCTTGTAATTTTTATTTCAAATTGGATTCATTGCTAATAAAAACTTAGGGATTGATTCAATAATCATTCTAAACTAATTTCTTTTGCAAAACTTATTTAATCTTTTTTTTCTATAAATTTTCTACAAAATCCAAAAAGTAATATTGTAATTCATCTTCATCCTTTACCTTTCTTGTATTTTAGAGTTTGATATTGAGCGTTGAAGCTTAATTTAGACTATAAATAAGTAAGGTGTAGAGATTATGGGTTTCAACAACTAACTGTAGTGAATAATTTATTTTTGTTCATATTAAATTGTTTATTTGATTGGGTTTAAGAGTGTCTCACCTTCAACAAATTATTTGAAGTTAATTTTATGATATTATTTGTATTCTTTGTTGAATGTTTTAGTTGGTTGAAATTCTTAAAAAAAATGTTGAATTTACAATTATGTTGTCTATGTGTTGTTGTGAAATTTGTTTAATTTTCATAAGATGTGCATTATTTTGATTATGAGTGTTAAGAGCTAGAAAATATTCTATGAAATTTCATTATGTTTGTGATTTCTCATGCACAAGAAATTGAAGATAAGTTTACAAGGTGTATATTGTCAAATTGGTACTGCATTTATGAAATGTTAAAGTTTTAGTGTTATTTGTAGTTGTTGAAGTGTGAGAGCAATTATAGAAATACATTGGAATATAAAGTTAAAAGGCAACCAAATAGGCATAGGAGAGTTAGAGAGTCAAAAGTTATTGTAGATCTCACGCTTCATTCTCGTTATACTCTTTACTATATTATTTAGCAAGGGTCTAAAACACTCATACTGCATTCATTGGAAACGCCAACTAATTGACGTTATCCATATAAGTATAAAACCATCATGACCAAAGATACATGTAGGAAGCAGTTGGACCTTTGATTTCGAAGACTAAATGCTACCAAAAATATGGAGCACCTTTTATGTGATGGATTTCTTCAAAATTACACAACTTTGACATCAAGTTGAAAGCTTTTTCTAAATTCGAAAACAATTTCGAAGCTTTAGAAGTAGCTACTTACTAATTGATGGAAAAGCAATGTTCATTATGAAAATGAAATGGTGGGTGTGGCTGATTTAAAACTTATGAATGTTATTAAAGAGAAATTGAAAATCGTTGAATTATGTGTACTAACTAATTGTTGCCATAAATATTTTAAATTTTAAAAGTAGACATGCGTATGAGTTTACCTTAGATCACAAATTCAAAGCAAAGAATGAAAATGCAAACATTTGCGAGAAATATTGGCTCATGCAAAAAGTGGAATGATTCAGGAGCAACGAGTAAAAAATCAAAACTTTTGTGGTTTTCCACGGGATGAAAACCCATTGTCCAATGAAACAAAATAAATTGGAAAAAATAGTTTGTGGCTTGCCATCAATACATAGTGTCCACATAAGACTTTTGAAGGTTATATGATAGGAAAGCAATCCAGAAAAAAATGTTTAAGTCTGATGCACCTCAAAGGGCCAAACATATTCTTGGTGTTGTACATTCATATATGTGTGGGTCGTTTGATGTTCCATCCCTTGGAGGTAATCAATATTTCTTAACTTTTGTTGATGAATTGACTAGGAAAGTAGGGTTATTCTTACTCAAAGAGAAGAAGAAAGTTTTCTCTTTATTTGTGAAATGGTGCATCCGAGTATAAAGACAATCTAAAATTGAGAATACTCATAACTGATGGTGGATAAGAGTTTAATTCAAAAGAATTTAATGAATTTTGTGGTGCAAGAGGAATTGAACATGAAGTACCAACTCCTTACACAACTCAGCATAATAACTTGGCTGAAAGAAGGAACATAACATTAATGAATATGACTAGATGTATGCTTTAAAAGGATAATATTTTATTCATTTAGGTTTACTCTAAAAACTAGAAAGGATATTTAGTATCTAACAAGTTGTGCTGCTCATTTATCTAAATCACTCACTATTATAATCATTCCAAACAAGTTAGAGGAATTTCCCTCCACATTTATTATTCACAATACTACTTTATTAATAACCTTGTTTAAGTTATTATGCTTTTTATTGAGATTTTGTAATGTGAGAGTGAAGTAAAAAAAAGTTTATTTTATAAAATTTATATAGGTTAACTAAGAATTCAAATAACGATTACATGAAAAAAATGTCACTAATCATGTTTAATCCCATGAACATAAAAACAACATTTGACAAAATCGACTAAAAATAATTTTTTAATTAGAAAACAAAAAAAAATATAATACTAAGTTTGAAGGAATATAAATATATTTAAGTCTTTAAATTTTAAAAAAAATCATCTCACTCAATTAGATTTCAGTAAATACTGAGCACATGATTAAAGTCAGTAACCCCATTTTACATCACAAACTTACAAAATCAAATAACTATTTTTTTTTCACTAAATAAAATGTTGCCAAATGGCACCAAAATTAAAAATACATGCAAAGAGACACAATAAAAATAAATAAATAAATTATTATGCTTAAATGATTTTTTTTTCTAGAATATACCAAACTTTTGTGAAAGTATCTCATGACCCCTTTCATATTTATTTACATAAATAAAACATGTTTTACTAATCCTTCATAGAAATCTTGCTTATAGGGACACACTTTTCAAATGCAAGCTTATCTATTTTTCAGTTTCAACAGTCCATTATATTTTCATAGAATTATTGCTGAGACTGGCTTTATAGGCAGAACATCCCAATAAGATATATAAATATATTATAAAATATACCTAATTATTTTTTATAATTTAAAAAAAAATGAATAACACTTGTAAAAAATAATTTTTTAGTATAATACAAATATTTTAAATTTATGAGTGATTAAAATATAACTAATAATAATAATTTATAATTATTTTAAAATCATGTTAATGTAAAATTAATAATTATATTTAAAACATTGATAATTTTACTTAATGATCATTAGTATTTAATTTAATTTTTTTATTAGTATTAAATTTTTCATAGGATATATTTATGAGTAATAATAATGAGTAGTATTTTTTAAAGTATTATGTTAGTATAAAATAGTAAAAAATTAACACGGATAATTAATATGAAGATAAAATTAACTTTAATAATAATTATTGATATTAAATTTGGATTTAAATAACTTAAATTATTAAATTTTTTCTTTGAGAAGATTATATACGAATTTAAATTTATTATTGTAAATAAATTTATAAATTTTTATTTTTTATTAAAAATAATAATAATTATAAAACATTTACTCAAAATCCTAATCGCAAACATTTAGCGACCAAATTATAAATTGGTCACAAATTTGTGACTAAATCGGTTGCAAAAAAATTGGTCACCAGACTTAGAAACTAAATTAACGACCAAATTTTTATAAAAAAATCGGTGGCTAATTCGACGGATAAATGGAAACCACTATAGCGATCAAATTGATTTATGTGGATAAATATTTCAACCTACAAGAGTCAGATCTATTATATAATTCAACCTACAACTACAACTGATCTTCTTCTAAACTGTCATGTGAATAAAATAACTTTAAAATTGACATGTGAATAAAATGTGTTAAGTTTCATATTATAAAAAATATCAGACATTTGTTATGGTTTTATTCAAGTTCTTTGGAAGCGAATTTGTCCAGTACGACGGTCGAAGGACATATTAGTTGGAGATTGAATTTATTGTTTCAAAATTCGCATGATTTGAAAATTTTGTAATAGAAAGATAAGTAGTTATCGTCTTCCATATAATGGAAGATAGTGCAACTAATTTCTAAGTTGACTTTAGTCAAATTTTAAAACGAAGTTTGATAAATTACTGAACTTTTAAAGATACAAAATTTGTTCTTATATTTACCAATATTTCAACAAGTTTATAAATTTTGGGAAAATATCTTGTTTAATTTTTTTTCCAATGATCAAAATATCTTTGATAAAATATTAATGTCATTTGGATGAAAGAATACTTAAAATATAAAGAATAATAAAAAAAAAAACCCAAAAGTAAGAAAATTCATAATAAATAATAAGAGTCACATTTTAAGCGCACAATCACCATCAATCGAGGAGCAATAAAGACATAGTATTGAAGTCAAACTATGAAAGAAAATTATGAAATTAATAGAAAAAAATAACAAATTAGATCAAGTTATCATAATGTGAACTGGAAAGTTGAAAAGGAGAATAAATTATGGAACAAATTGAAAAAGATATCCTAAAAGCAAGGATGTTAAGAAGGGAAAGAATTGCTACAAAGAGAAGAAAACCTAGAAGGTGTAAAATTGGAGGTGATGAGACAGAACAAGAAGTAGTATGTTCTTGTAGTGTATGTTATTGAATAAAATAAATATTTATTGCAAACATACTTTTGAATTGAACTTTCTTAACATCATTTCTATAATTTTATTTAAAATGTTTTTTTTTATACTTAAATGTAGATTGTTATTAACTTTAATATGAAGGCTTTCATTTATTGAAGTACTGATCAATTGGACTTGAGTATGGTTGAGGTTAATGTATTGGTCATCCTAAAAAATGGTTTAAGATGTGGTGACTTGGTCTAAGTTTTTGCAAGTGGTAAATGAATGAGGTGAACTGGAATTATCACAAGTGAAAATAATTTATGACATGAAAAATAAAATCGATTACTTTAAACATTTTGAACAATGTAACATTGGTAACACAGACTCACTAACTAATAAATTGTCCAACCTAAAACATAAATTATAAATATTGTACATAAATTATAATTGGGCTATTTTTATGTTTTTATCATTAAGCCCATGAGCGCAACGCAGGAAGTCGCCTAACCCTAGCAAATTAGGTTAAATAGGAGTCTAGATGCACAACTCTAGTGTGCTAGATTGAGAGAAAAACACCATTGAGTGATTTGTAACCAATTGGGAGAATGAAAGGTGTTAGAAGTATGCATGACTAATTCTAAGTAATCTGTTCGAACTCTTATGTATTGAAGTGATATTTACATATTATATAATATTCAGTTCTTTATTGATTATTGGTATTGTTGTTTTGCTTCTAAATAGTTGTGACATGTTTGAGAATCGTAAATCTGACTAAAAGATATTTTTAGGGTTTTGACCTAAATAAAAATACTTAACATATTTGAGTGCTAAAAATGGACTTGAAATGTTACTTGCTATTAATGTCTGAGTGTGATTCTAAGTTGTTTTTTTAAGGTATAATTACCTTATTTGTCTCTACATTTAAGGTCAATATTTAATTTAGTATAGTGGTTTTAAAAGAAATCAATTTAGTTCCTATGTTTTTTAAAATATATACAAATTGGTCTTTTCTGTTAAGTGACACCTTACAGCATAAAATGCTGCTTATGTGGCAGAGAGAAGTGGAATTGGGTGTTTTGTGAAGTGTGAGGTGTCAAGTGACGTGGATTGAGAGATTAGTTTAGTGAAAAATTAAGTTAGGATTTTTTGAATTGCAAATCAATTGACGTTGACCAAAACTCTTCTTGTCCTGTTGGAGAATCTCGAGCATGAAAGAGGATACGGGAATGGCACTACTGTAGAGGAAGGGGGACCAAACGGCAATGTCGCAGTTGCCTTGGTAGGTGGGGGGAGGGCGATGGCGAGGGAGACTTGTTGGGCGCGGTAGGAGGCGTATGCGTTAACTTTGGTGTAGGATGCGGTGGTTGGGGTTGAAGGCGGAGAGGGTGACCTGCATGGTGAGGGTTAGAGTGTTGGGGTGGGGGCGGTGGGGGAAGGGATGGCGTCGCTGGAGGAGAGGTTGAATGCGTAGACGATGGCATCTTGGAGGATGAAACGGGAAATATTCTCCTCAGGGTGAATCCAAAACACACATTTGTATATTCACCCTTAGTTACCAACCAATCTGTTGAAAATGAAACTTTGATGCCTCCAAATCCATGAAGATTGCTTGAAGACTGAGCTTTTGTGTTTGGGGTTTAGTTATAGGTACTTTAGAATTTGTTAAATCCACTCTTAATCAAATTCACAACTGAATCAATCTAAGTTTTACAAGAAAAGTGTTTTTCAAAGCTAAGTGAAAAATAACCTTTTGATTTCTTGTTTTAATCGATTGTTTTTCCCTTAGCCTGTTTGAAGGGTTTTTAAATTGCTTTGACCTTGGTTGACTCAACTGCAAACCAATTCAATTGGTTGATTCGACAATTCAACCGATTGATTTTTTAATTTCTCAACAACTTTTCATAAATCTGTTAAATCTGTTTTCAGTTGATTTTAAACTGTTTTAGCTCGTGTTTAACTGCCTAAAATGGATAGTTTGAATAGCTATAAATTTGGGATTACCCTTCCTATTTGAAAATACAGAAAGAGAGATTCAAAAACATCTTTGTGAAAGATTTTATTCAAGCTTTGCTAGATTGCCTTGGGTTGTGCATTGGTTTAAATGTGGATTAGGATCAACTGTGATTTCCTGTAACCAGGTGTAATTTGTTCCATTTACTCTTGTAATTGCTTTTCTATTTGAATTCTTCTAACCTGTTGAATCTGTAAAGTTAGAGGTTGTTCTGACTGTGTGTGTGAAAAGTCAAAGAGAGTGTGTGTTCTTGAGTGGTTAAAATCATATTTTTGAGGTTGTGGTGTTTGTAATTTGTGGTTAATTGCTTAGTGCAATACCCAATGGTTTTCTGAGGACTGGATGTAGCTCTCGTAAGGAGTGAACCAGTATAATTGTTTGTGTGATTTTTTCTCTCTCTCACTCATTTGAAACATTTTGATTTGTGTTTTTATCTTTATTGTTATAAACAACCGATTAATTAGTATTTTTAACCGGTTGTTTTTCTGAAAACAGTTTTAAACAACTTTGTTTTCTTGGATGATCGGATTGCTTGATCTGTAAATCTTCATAAATCTTCATTCTAACCCATCATTTGTGAAAGTATTTTTTTAAAACAATTCACCCCCCTCTTGTTTAGGCCATTAATTCTAACAATTGGCATCAAGAGCTAGGTTCTTGAAATTTTCTCAAGTTTTGTTTTTCAAATATGTTTTAATCGTTGACAAATTGCCTTTCGGGGAAGGTGCCTCTTTAAATAGACCACCTCTATTCCATGGTGAGAATTATCAACTGTGGTGTATTAGAATGAAATTTTTTGTTGAATCCATAGACAAGAAAATCTGGGGATGCTATCACAGACAACTTTTTCATACCTATGCTTGAAAATACTAATGTTGTTTCTGGAAAATCTTTGTCTCAATGGACCAAGAATAAAATTGAAAAAGATCATCTTGATTGTGTTGCTAAAAATATTATTGTATTTGCTCTTGATTCTAATGAGCTCCTTAGAGTTTCAAAGTGTGTTTCAACTAAGGATATGTGAGACACTCTTGAAAGAACTCATAAAGATTCAAGAAATGTTTGGTTGGACAATGACAAGTTCTCTTCTGGATCATCCTCTGCAGCTTCCAAAATCAACATATGTCTGATGGCAAAAGAAGATTCTACATTAAACAGTGTAAGTACACCCTCCTCTACTAAATGTGATAGTTATTATAAACTTCTTGAGGCTTTTAAAGAGACTCGTGAAGAAGCCCATAGATTAACCCTTTCAAACAATTGGTTGAAAAGTAAAAACAACTGGTTGAAAAATAGAGTCAAGGTCTTGGAATAAGAATTAAACAATACAAAAACTGATTTTGAAAACTTAGAAATGATTTATCAAAATTCTTCTGGCAAGTGTGAATCTAGTTCTTGCAAAAAATGTGAATCTCTTCAAAAGAAGGTTCTTTATATTGTGAAAATTGTAGATAAAATTTCAAAAGAAAAATCCAACTTTGAGAATGTCTTATCATCTCAAAATTGCGTTTTCAGAAAATCTGGTCTTGGTTTTAATCCACAAAGTAAGAACAGTGGCTTTTCAAAATCTTTTTCAACCATTATAGAAAAACAACTGATTGAAAAGTCGAAACAACCAGTTGTTTCTTGTTTCTACTGTATGAGAAAGGGTCATTCTATCAGCTTTTGTAAAATTCAAAAAGTTTTAGTTCCCAAAGGCATTTTAAAGTGGGTTCCTAAGAATCTTAAGGTTCCTAACAACAAAAATAACCTCTATGGACCCAAATTTGTTAGGGGACCAAATCTTGCCACTTGATTTTGTTGATTGCAAGACTTATTGATGAAAAACAAAGCATTTGTGGTACTTGGACAGTCATTGCTTCAAACATATGACGGGAGGTTTGTCTAAGTTTGTCAACATCAATCTCAAGCAAGAAGGCCATGTGGAAGGAAAAATACTTGGAAAAAGTACTATTGGTAATGAGAACAGTTTTCTGATTCATGATGTCTTTTATGTGGAAGGACTCAAGCACAATCTTCTCAACATAAGTTAGCTTTGTGATAGAGGATATCAAGTCACATTCAAAACCAATTCCTGTGAGATTCGCCTACTAAATTCAAAGGAAGTGTTGTTGTTTGGTAAAAGAATTAATAATGTCTATCTACTTGATATTTCACATTCTACATTCATAGGTTGTCTTTTAACCAAACATGAGGAATCATGGTTTTGGCATAGAAGAATTGCTCATATTCATATGCATCACTTGAACAAACTTATTTCTAATGATCTTGTTGAAGGTTTATCCAAGCTCAGGTTTGAGAAGGATCATGTGAGTGTGATGCTTGTCAAAAGGGGAAACAAACTAAGCATTCTTTTAAACTGAAAAACATGGTTTCCACTTCAAAACTCATTGAAGTGCTACACATTGATCTGTTTGGTTCCTCAAGAACTATGAGTCTTGGTGAGAATTTATTTTTTAAAATAAATTAAAAAATAAAAATGACCAAACTTCTTAAATGTGAGATATTAAAGAAAATTTATTTTCCAAATATTGTACAATTCAAAAGTTGTTCACTTCGAACAACATCTCATGAACATAGGTAGTAATAAAAATATTGTCCAGTTTGCTTATAAGCATTAAATTTGAAATATTGAAAATCATGATAATAGATTAATTATAGAATTGACGAAGTTTAACTATAACTACAATCATAAAGGAAAATTCAATTACTATAAAGCCTCCAATTCACCATCCTATGATTAAAAAAAGATAAATATATTTACAGTCATTGAAAAAATAGAAACAAATAGTAAAAATTATTTTAAAACTTTCACATTTTTTTATTCAACTTTGCTATCAAACTTTTAAACCTTCCAGATTTGTAAACAAATCTTCTATATTAATATCCCATTAGTTTACATCATTCCCGTCTTATCACAATAACTCGTTTTATGTATCGTTTTTGTTAACATATAGATTTTGGTCTAGTCCCCCATATTTTTGTATTTTCTTTTTTCAATAATACTTTTTTCATGTGATGACAAATGATTGTTGTTACTTGAGGTGTCAGTCTTGCTTGAGATGTCAAGTAATATAGTGATACCTAAAATGAAAGTTTTTTATAAAAAAAAATTATAAAGTAAAGACCATTTCTATTTTTTACTTTAATTTTGAAGAGTAACAATTTTCTTACATCTAAAACCAAATTTAAACATATTTATAAAAGCTAAAACATTTATTCCATTCCTCTAGAAATTGCTGTGATGTGACCTTCATTCTACAAGATACAATTCTCTTTCATATAGGAGAACTTCACTATACTTCACTATTTTAAGCTATATAATAATACATGGTTGTTTGATGCATGATAACCAAATTCAGTTTTCTAAAGCTTTAACTCTTCACAAAACACATACAACATTAGTTGGTGACATGGATACATACACTAACATGTTTATGGCAAGAAGAAGCCAACATGTAAGTCCTACTCTACATCTTTTTGGCACTTTTGCCTTACACACTGAAACTCTATATTCTATTTTTTTCTTCTTCTTCTGATACACATAAAACCAGACACCAAAAGTGAGGACCCTACTTGCTCCACAATGAGTGGTTCCAAGCAGGCACACCTTGCACCTGTACCACTTTACAAGAAATGGAAACATCTCTCCATTGGGGAGGGGAAGAAAATGTACAAACTTAGTAATAAAGTTTGAGAGAAGATCTCATTATTTGCACATGTTTATGATTCTCCCTCCCTGAATTCATTCTGCTTCCTTTGCTTTCTCATATCCAATAGTGTTCTGTTTGCAAAACCTATGATGGAGGATGACACTGAAGCTTTCTATCATCACAAGATTGAGGAAATGGTTATTATCATTTACCATTATTATTATAGTTATGGTGCATCCTATTTTGCTCAGCTTTAACAGCTGCAACTCTGGCTGTGTTGGCTGCTTTATTAGCTGCTGCCACTACTGTATTCATCCTGTCCTCCACCTTTGCCATGTTGTAAGCTTTCTCAGCAGCAGAATGAGCATCCTGCAAAGAACTAGAGAAGTAAATACCACGGCTTAAGGTCCAACAGACTGCTCACACAGCTTAAGCAGAAAGCCAAGTTGATGCAGTTGGGGAAAATTTAGATTTCTTCCTGATGTTGTTATTTGATCATCTTCATAATAACAACCAGGAAGAAACAAGGAAAGCAACTATATTATGAGAAGCAAAACAACATGAGGTTGTACAGGTTTTCTAATGTGAGCATGGAGCCAAGAATACAAGTATTTATATATTGAAAATACAAAAACTCATCCAATGTTTACTCTTTCTTTTAGTAATTTAAAGTATTCAATCAAGTGTATTTGCTTTTTCATACCTTGTGTCTATGCTTACACATTAGAAAGGGGGTTTAATTATATGTATATCATTGTTTTTGGTTTACCCTTTTCCTAATAAAAGAATAACTCATCCCTGATTCCCTTTCTTTTGCAATCTATTGTGTTATTGGTAAAAGTTACTACACACATATTAACCCATCATAACTGCAAAATATAACATTACCTGTACTGCATTGGAAACCTTGGCATAGTCCACATCACATGGAGAACCATTAGGACTATTATGTCTCTTAGGATCATCAAGAATCCCATTCTGCCAATGACCACATTGTGTTTCCCCGTTTCTGAAAGTGTAAATTCCCAGTCCTTGTCTTCTTCCTTCATGCCATGCCCCCTCATACTGATGGCCATTCTGAAATTGATACACTCCAAAACCATGCATCTTGTCTGCAAAATATTCACCAGCGTACACGTCCCCATTTCTGCAGTACACATAAAATGAGACTGTAATAATGACACATTTAAAAGATACTTTTCTTATTTGTTGAGCAATGCATTCGATATATGTAGAGAACCAAAGAGACCACAGCATTAATGAAAATAACAGCCTTGCATTGCACCACCTTCAAAAGAGATTGTTCTTTGATGCATGTTAAAAGGAAGAGTGGATCAAATTCATTACAGGGTTCCAATTATTGAGAAAAACATACCTGAAATGGTACTGTGCATGTCCATGTTTGACACCCCATTTGAACTCCCCAACATAGCGACTCCCATCACTGCAAGTGTGGACTCCAAAGCCATGACACTGCCCATTAGACCACTCACCACCATACACATCACCACTGTAGAACCTGTAGATCCCCATTCCATGCCTCAAACCCTTCCTATACTGCCCTCTATACCTGCTCCCCCTTGCCCATGTCTCAACACCATACCCATCATACTTCCCATCAACCCAATCACCCTCATACCTCCCACTCATGTGATAGTGATAAACCCCACTCCCCCAACACTTCCCCTCCTGAAATTCACCCTCGTAGACATCCCCATTGCTGTAAACTTGCACCCAACACCCCCAACTCGTGCTCTTCACTTGCTTAGGGTTCGACCCAATAGACCACACCACAGGGTGAGCAGAAGGGGAGGAAGAAGAAGCAGAAGAAGACGATGACGAGAATTTGGCGGGGAACAATCGAGTGAACAGCAACAGTGCCAGATTGAGGGAAATCAACAGAGCTGCTGAGAAAGCAATCACGCAGAAGAAATCGAAAGGGGCAGGGTTTGAAAGGAGAAAGTAGAGGGAGGGAAGGGGGAGGAAGATGAGGAAACGGAAGCGAGGGAGAAGCTTCGAAGTTGGAAACTTTGCGCCAAAGGGTGTCGGAAAGTGACGGCAAGGGAGGGTGATGAGGGGTATTCTCTTGCGGGGCGAGGTTTGAGATGGGTTGTCGGAGAAGCGTTCATGGTAAAAGGGAGTTTTTGGTGAGTTTGGTGGCAGTGGATGGGGAGAGGAGGGAGAAACCTGAATTGAGAAATGGGTTTGGGATGGGTTTTGGTGAGTTGGGGTTGAAGTGGCATCCTCAGAAGAGAGGTGAGAGTTGTCTTCTCCGATGTGGTGGTTATGCATCAAAACACAGAGAAAGTGACAGAGACAGTGCTGTGTTGTTTGGTGTGTGAATATCTATGTATGTGTGGAAGAAGAGTGTTAAGGGATTGTGATTATGATTGTGTTTTTGTTACTGTGAAATTGGATTCTGCTGTTGATTCTGGTTTTGGTTGATCTTGTTGGAAGAAGAGGAAACAGAAGAGGGAAAGTGCAGTCTGTGTTTGTTTTGGAGTTGAATGGGAAAGGCAGAGCCAATGGGATGTGAGCAAAAGAGGGATTTTCAAAGGTGTGCTTGTTAAATAAAAGAGACCTTGTTGTTGTGAATTTTCTAATTGCAACTTAAAATATAATATCTATTTTTTAGTGCAAATTCTTTTTTTATTGAATAAATAAAAATATTATTCTAGTGTAAATTTCATGTATCTACATATTATTTAATTATAAATTAAAGAAATAATTATTTTTTTTATAAGAAATTATGTAAATAATTTTGTTAAATATCGACTATAAATTCAAACATTTCATAATATACGAGTGAATGCAAACATTACCTTAAGTCGGTTTTATAAAATTGAATTAGATTTAAATTTATTGATATGATACTAGAGTCCTTTAGAATTAGTTTTATGAGTCACCCTACTCATAAATATATAATTTTTACACACGGATTAAATCAATTTTAAATAATAATTTTATTCTTAAACAACTCTTATCAATAATTCTCATTTTAATAGAATACTTGAATATAGTTTTAATCCAATTATTTGAATTTGAAAATATTTTAGTCTAATATACAAAAATCATTTAGAGATTATTATAATAAAAGTTTGTTAATTTTATGAATCATTCGTTATTGGACTACTCATAAATATATAATTTTACACATTAAATCAATTTCAGATAATAATTTTATTTTTAAACAACTCTTATCAATAATTCTCATTTTAATAGAATACTTAAATATAGTTTTAATTCAATTATTTGAACTTGGAAATATTTTTGTGAGTGTATTTCATTTATATAAAAGTATCGCTTTCAAGGTTATAAAATGCATAAGACAATCAAGTTAATTAATTAAAGATATTAATTAGTCTAATATAATTGTTTTATAAAAGAATATAAATTATTCCAGCCACGATGGACTTATTTGAGATCATAAAAAAGATTTTTTTCAGAGACATGTTCCTCAATCTTTTAATACCATAAAAGAAATTGTTTTATGATCCATTTCAGTCAAGGATCAATTATAAGATACCAACATAATTTAATATTGTAAAATAAGTAAAACAATAAAACTAATTAACTAAAAGTATTATTTAGCTAAATATAAAATTTTACAAAAATATTTATAAGAATATTTGCATAGTTATATTTTATAGATTTAGATTTCTATGTCCACCCCCACCCCTATATAAGTATTGTTTATTTGTAATTACGTCTTCCTTTTGTATTAATTAATGAGTAAAATATGAAAATATTATCTGAGTTTCGTGTGTTAGTGAACCAGCTACATATAAAAAAATTTCATGTGAATGAAATTTCAATCTTATCATAATTTTTAGTGATTTTTTATATTGTGAAGTTGTTGGTCAACTCTTTTGAATATAAGCATATCCTACTTATCTTACCATATATTCAACACACAAATATTCAAGAATCATGACTTCTTCATACAAACCATTTAATAAATGAATTATTTAATAAATCTTACTATATTTCATAGAACATGTTGATAAGTCATTTTAATAACATTTATGTTATGTTTGGATAGAGTAATTTGTTTTTTAAAAAATTAAAATGTTTTATAGAAATATATCATTTAGATAAATAATTTAGAATGCATTAACATTTTAAGAGTACTTTGATTATTTAAATTGTAGAATCTTAAATTTTACAAAAGAAGTAGAAGGTAGAAATTTTTAAAGCCTCCCTCATTGTGTTTATTCTATCACACTAAATGATTAGCTAATATTTATTAAAAATTTAATTTTAAATATATGATTATATTTTCAATATAATATTATTTAAATTACCCATTCTAAATAAAATAAGTTGATGTATAAGAAGTTTAAATTGATTTATCTACACAAAGTAATTTAAAATATGGGAAATTTAATTTTTTAGCAATTCAAAGTCATTAAAATTTCGTAATCCACACACAATTGTACATTTTTGTTAATCAATGTTTTTAAAAGGAATTAAAATATTTTTTTTAAAAACCATATTAAATAAGGCGTTCAAAAATTAGAGGAAAAAAATTTAGACGAGAATGTATGAAGATTTGACTATCTCATTAAAATCTCATTACTTATAAATAAGTTACGAAATTAAAAAATAAAGAAAAGTTAATATAAATTTTTAAATTATCTATTAAAAAATTAAAGATATTTTAGTAATTTAAATTTAAGATTATTTTCAAGATTTTGACAGATCGGCTAGCTCTTGTGGCTGCCAGAATTATTTCTCCTAATTAGTATGAGTTTGTGCAAGGCAGACAGATTCAAGATTGTATTGGTATTGCTTTTGAAGCTATTAACTTGCTTTCTAAAAAAGTTCACGGAGGCAATGTGGATTACAAAGTTGATATTCACAAAGCCTTTGACACTCTAAGTTGGAAGTTTTTACTATTAGTTTTGTCACGCTTTGGTTTTCACCCCTCATTTGTCGGTTGGATTAATACTTTTCTTCGTTTAGCTATGCTTTCTATCATAATAAATGGCAGTTTGGTGAGTTTTTTTCCTTGTAGTAGAGGTGTTTGTTAGATAAGGTGATCTTTTGTCTCCTCTACTTCTTTGTCTTGCAGAGGAAGTTCTTAGTAGAGGTCTCTCAAAGCTTGTGGATGATAAGAAGATTCTACATATGGCTAGTCCGCAAGGTTTTCTCACTCCCTCTCATATTTTATATGCGAATGATATTTTATAAAGTCAAATTGAAGCTAGCCTCTTGGAAAGGTAAATCTCTTAGCATGATGGGTCGGATTCAGTTGGTCAATACGGTGATTACAAGTCTTCTAACTTATAGTTTTAATTTGTATAAATGGCATTTTCTCTTTTTAAGCAAGTTGAGCAGTGGTGTCGAAATTTTATCTGGACTGGTGATATTCTAAAAAAAGGTATAGCTACTGTTAATTGGGATACGATTTGTTCTCCCCTTGAGAATGGGGGTTTGAAAATTATTAACCTTCACCATGAAAATAATGCATATCTTCTTAAGCTTGCTTGAAACTTTGCTTATAGCAACAAGCCTTGATCTTTGCTCTTGAAAGCCAGGGTCCTTAAATCAAAATACGAGTTTCAAATGGTTTATAGATCCTCATCTCTTTGGTATGAAATTAAGCAGTTTTATTCTACTATACTTGATTATACTTCTTGGACTATTGGTACAAGTTCTTTTATTAATTTCTGGAATGATAAATGGTGTGCTACTACTTCTTTAGCAAATATTGCAGAATTATCTAATGGTGCTAGTATTCCGGATACAGTCTCTCAGTTTTGGACATGTGGTGATTGGAATATTCCGTTGTCTTTACAACAAATGCCTCATCTTTTTAGTCATATCATGGTTAGGGCGGAACATGATATTTCTAATTGGATTCTAGATGAGTCTGGTCGTCTCACTCTTAAATCAGCTAGGACTTTTTTCTTGGATTGGGGTAAATCAGCTAGGGTTTCTTGTGGTTGGGGTAAATTTATTTGGTTTTCATATATTCCGCCTTCCAAAACTCTTGTCCTTTGGAAAGTTTTTCATGGGCGACTTCCTACAGATCAACATATTCAAAATAAAGGTTTGCATATTTGTTCTATGTGTACGCTTTGTGAAAAACACGAGGAATCTATTCAACATTTATTTTTTGAATGTGTTAATGCTTTGCGTATTTGGAGTTGGGTTCGACACATTTTTCCTACTTATGATTTCTCTAATAAGGATGATCTTCTTACATTTATTAAGAGTGATGGTAGTCCGTTGATTTTCTATTTGGATGATATGACGTATGAGGAATTATGCTCGTTTTGAGGATAAGATTGAGGTTTCTAGTACTATTTTGGTTATTATGTTGAAGTATTAGAACTGTTAGGATGTTTTCCTTGATTGTTGCTTAGTTGGTTATTTACTCTGTTAATAATGCCCTGGTTTGTAGGGCAATCTGTTTGTTTGAATTGGTCTTAGACCCACT
>Ga0123342_1003508_pt1 | contig 25115 bp, 4 predicted proteins | sample Turbeawhitnodule_FD_89960 | JGI IMG/M metagenome (GOLD analysis project Ga0123342, IMG submission 89960) | Root nodule microbial communities of legume samples collected from Mexico - Turtle bean Mexico white nodule | ecosystem: Host-associated > Plants > Roots > Nodule | place: Mexico: Nepantla... | reverse complement strand
GGAGTATATGCAGATGAGTTAAATAGTTTGAGAAAGAAGTATGTGAGTGATCCTAAATTGCAGAAAATAGTGTAGTAAAAAGTTTTACACGTTCTATGGCTGTGATGAGTATTGTTACTTTTTGTCTTTTTATTATTATTCTGATTTTGCCTTATGAGAAGAGTGGTCCTCTTGCATAAAGTGGCATGTTGTATGAAGGGTGGTGTGACAAAAAGGGTAACTACCTAACTGGAAGGAGCACATAGCGTGCGTGTTTTCACTGTAATGGAAAAAGTTACAGCCCATGTGATGTAAACATCGAGTGACAGAGTACAAGTCCAATGCGTTGTAGTAGCATTATTTATGGCTTCATAAAGAAGCTAGCGGGGTTGAACCCCCCACGGTAACGTGCATGCTTCCTCATAGCTACCAAGGTATGTGCGTGCCCTTTATTACAAGTTGGGATTGCATCACCCATTTGCACATGCACACTCTTTGAGTTTAACCACTGTTTCTGCTAACCACTTTTCACATATACATGGTGTGCAAGTGCAAAGAGAGAACTACACTGTGATTTTACCTGCTAAACTCACCCCAGAGAGGAACTAACTACAGTGTTTAGGTCAATTGTTTAGGGTGATTGATTTGGTTGGACAATGTTGGCCTAACTCTTTGCCTTGTCAAATTTTGATGCATGACTCTGACAGCTATCCACTACCCACTTCTTAACGGAAAAATATCTTACCAAATTAACTATAGTGTTTGACAATTTGAAGAGTTAGCTTGTGTAACCTTGAGAAGTTAAGTTGAAGTTCTTATATAGGATCTCATACCTAATGCAACTAACTTATAATTTCAACTCTTTCCTCTAATGCTTTTGCCTAGCTATGTAGCCCAACTCATGTCTTTTTCTATCAAACTGCATCAGATTTCCTCTTTTCAGTTTATTAAGCATGAGATAATCATGCCTTATACCTTCTATCTAATAACATTCATTAATTAGTTTTCATGATTCATAAACAACTATCATATCATCAGATCAGAACTAATTCTTTCTTATTGGAACTAATTCTCGATCATATCATCATATCAGAACTAATTCTTCCTTACTGGAACTAATTCTCTCTTATTGGTGTAGATACAAAATAAACACTTGCGAAAACAATAAACAAGTAATAGAGAATACAAAAAAATAGAATAATGATACCAATAATTTTTAACATGAAGAAACCTTCTTAACTTGAAAAAATAAAAATTCATATGACCTAATCTAGAAAATGACTTCATAAAAGTATGATAATAATTTTCAACTCAATTTAGATAAATGAGTAGAATAGGTATCCAATTAACAAATCGTGATTGAAAAAAGACTTTAAAATGAAGTTTAATTATGATTTTATTATCTCACATGTGTTCATGCATGAGTTCTAATTTTTGTTTAAATTGTGGTGAAGTTGTACTGTCAACACATTTTTTTTAAATTGCTTTTTTTTAAAAAGTTTTTAAATTTTTTTATAAAGTTGTTCTTACTAGCATGTTTTTTAATTTTTTTAGTGAAGTATAGTTTGCCAGCATGACTTCTAATTCTTCTTGTTATTGTTTATTTACTTTTTATGTTTTTCATTTTTATAAATTTAGATAATGAAATTAATTATTTATTTATATTCAATGTATTTTGAATAATTTAAAATGTTAATATAGTCAAAATATATTTAAATAAGTTTTCTAAAAAATAGTTAAATATGTTTATTTAATTAATTAATGAGATTAGTTATGTGAATTGGATTTTAAAGCAATGGTATTAAATTATATGTTACTGTTGAAATAAGATTAATTTAATTGGATTTTAAAGCAATGATATTAAATTATATGTTACTGTTGAAATAAGATTAATTTAAGTGTGTATACACACTCAAAATTAGATAATTGGTGATTTGATTTGTTGGGCATTTTTAGTTATTTAACTTTTTTGTTCTCATATAATTGTCATTTGTTCTATTTGTCACTTGCAACCGCTAACATATATTGACACAGTTTACATTCTAGATAATATTTATAAGATTCACGAAGTTCAATTTCATCTGATTCGAAGGTCAATCTATATAAGTTCGAACATCATTCATGACCTTCACATGCGTCAAGAATACTAAGAACTACTCAGATCTATAACAAAATGGATCAAACATGTAAAAAAAATATTCTTATTAAGGTTACAATGAGAGAAATGGTGCATATAAAAAATAATAAATAATTTCTTACAAATTTATTTCTCCTCTAATTTCAATTAATCTTGTTTCAATAGTAACATATATAATTTAGTGACACTCCTCTCATTTTTTTTTTGAAATTGCATTCAATTGACACAATAATTTTATTAATTAATTAAATTAACTAAAAATTTAACTATATATATAACTTATTTTAAATATATTTGTCTACATTAATATTTTAAATTATCTCTAAAATACATTCAATTAGCATATAAATAAATAAATACATTATCAAAATTTAAAAAAATTAAAAACATAGAAAACAAAATAAACAATAAAAAAAATTAGAAGTAGCACTTTCACTAAAAAAAATGTGCTTCCAAACAAGAACTAAAAAAAATACACAATTAAAAAAATTAAAATTAAAAAACATGTTTCATAGTACCACTTCATCACAATTAGAAAAAACATTATAAATCATGCATAAATGCACTACTTTATATCAGACAACAAAAACTCATAATAAAACTTTTATGTCTTCAATTTTTTTCATTTTAAAATCATTTTTGAAACACCACCGACTAATTGTGTAATTTTTGTAAAATTGTACTGATGGATAATCTTTCCATTTAGCAAGGTTTAGTTTGAGATTTGATTTGATGTAACACAATGTTTAATTAAAAATTGTGTGCATTAATATTGAAAAAAAAAGATAATTAATATTGATTTGTACTGTGATACTTCAACTACAAACTGCCCCTTAATCAATTAATTGAGAACTTTTTCTTGGAAAAGTAAAAATTGTGAATTAAATTTGAATTTATTTTTTATTTTTTTTAATGAAAATATTGGTATAATAATAAAAATAGGTATAAGATGTATGCATCCCAATGATGAGGGCCACTTTGTAGTCCCTTTGAAAATGTGGGGGGAAGGTTTAACATTTAAGTCTCTAAGTATTTATATATTGTACAATGTTCAAACCTGTTTCTTGTGCCACTTAACTCATTTTTTTTTTATTGTTGTGTAATGTTATTTATGAATTAAATGTGAGAAAATATTTTTGTTAATATTATATATTTATCAATATAAATAGTTTAATATAAAAAAAAAGAAACAAGGAAAATAACATTTTAAGAGATTGTATTTTAAAATAATTCAATTCCATAACTTAACTCAATAATTGAGTTAAGTTAATTAAATTACTAAGCACATAATTAATTTAATTGAGTTTGATTAAAACTTAGACTAAATTATAAGATTTACAATCCTATAAACTTACACAAGTGAGCCATTTTTAAAAGCTGCCTCAAAAAGCCATGAAAAATGTTTTCTATTAGGAATATTAAAAAAAATAAACAATATATGTGATGTAAATAGCATTAAATCAGGTGGAAATAGCATTAAGTCAGGTGGAAATAGCATAGAGTGAAAGCCCAAAACCAAAGTTGGGCTGTTTTTGCATTCAGGTACATAAAGTAGCAAAGAGTAATTTTATGTCTACACATTCGAAGGTTAACTCGTTTGTTTTAGCTCACATGCCACACTATTTATTGGGCTCATCTTTTGGCATATCTATATTGATATTGATTTGTAACTAATTTTTTTTTTAAAAAATTAATTAATTAATTTTTAAATATTGTAATATGAATATTTTTATTTGAATTTCTACTAAAAAACTATGTTTTAATAAATATTTAAAGTATTTTTATTTTTGTCTAAGTATATGTTTTCTAATTTTCTCTTTAATTAATTAATGTTTTTCCTCTTCAATGACTTTTAACTTGTCAGTCAAAGTCAACTCATTCTAAGAGAAAAAACAAACAAATTATTTCGAGAAGGAAGAAACAAGTTCATTGAAATATAGAAGCAACTGTCACATCATATAGTTGACAATAAAAATAAATGACAATGTACCTATATAAAAATTGAAAATAATTTTCTTTATAAAAAATTCAATTAAAAATACTCAATTTTTTAATATATTTGAAACATAATTAAGTTAATAATTTAATATGTGTTTAGAATAGATAATATAATATTGTAAATTATTTTTTAAGTCGTAAATGGATATTGATATAAATTATTTAAAATAAAAACATTAAACATGTTTAAAACAAATAAATGAAAAAATAAAAATTATGTTGTTTAGATTAAATAAAAAAAAAAGAAAGAAGGTGTTCTTAAATTAAAGAAAAATTATTAGAAAAAAAAAAACAAAAAGTGAATGCAAACTTCCTTTTACCTTTTCATTTGCTTTTTTTTTTTAACTTTCACTTTCTTTTTCTATCTTTTCATTTTTCACTAGTTCAATCAAACCCTTCAACCATATATAATCCAAAATTATGTTCAAATTTATCAAAATTAGAGTTTTAAAAAGTCCGAAACTCATGGCTTAAAGAAACAAAGGGCGTTGAAAAAATAGACAGAATTTATTTCTTTTCCTACCGACATCGATATAGTACCCTGGTTTCGTGCAATTAACCAAACACGGTTTTCGCTTTCATACAAAAACCCAATTTTTTATTTTTTTTTGTAATGTTATTAATAAATAAAAAGTTTCATGTATACTCCTCTCACTAAAAAAACTAATTATTCTGTGTTTAGATTAAGTTTTCGAAATGGTTGAAATTAAAAGAATAATTATTTTTCTTCTTGATCGGAACCTGTCTTTCTCTTTTCTTACGTATTACTCTTTGTCTCCGTGAACTTCAAATTTGAATAGTATTTGCAAAAGGCGTTTTGACACTAAAGTGAGATTTTGGTGTTCAGCATTCAATGCTATTAGTACCGAATGATAATAATAACATATCTGATTCTTAGAACATGTGTCTATTTATATAATTATCACGAATCTTTTACTATTTAACCGGATTAGGATTTTATATAATAATTAAGAATGTATGACTAATGTTTGATCACTAATTAGTCTGGTTGATCTTCTGCTTTAACGAATATTACATTTTCAGTGTTGTACGGACTCGACCGGGTACACTAAGTATTTTAAAATTAACTTTCAACAAAATTATTTAAGAAATTAAATTATGATAAAGTATTAAAAAAATCTAATTTTTCAACTATAATACGCGTCACCTTAAAAAAAATGTATTCTTGCGGTTAACGATACACGGCATTGCACTTTTATAGTTGAGATCTGAAAGAACCAATTTACGTATTTAATACGATATTGTCTACTTGGACACGTGTACGGTATAAAAAAATATTACATACTAATCTCTCTTATACTTCAAATATTTAAAAATATCGAATTACTTTTAATATAACAGATATTTAAATGCTTAATAGTTTAAATAATCACTACAAACGGTACTGTAGATTGACACTTACATAAATAAATAAATATGATTTAAAATTTAATCTTATGCTATAAATTATGAAGGAAGAAGTAACAAATTTAGGTTATAAAGTGTGACCATATTAAGCATTTAAAAATTTTGATTAATGCATTAATTAATCATTTAAAAATTATAATTTTTCCTCATTGCATTTTAAAAATTCTTCTTTGATAAATTAGTTCTTCATTATCTAGAGGAATTGTAATAGTTTCTTTTCCTTCATACTTGAAATACCTTTTATGAAACTGTTTAAATATATAAAAAATTATTTTTCAACACAATTAAATAAATTTATTAGATAAAATTATTAAAATTATTTCACTTTTTTTTGTATAAATTAGCTGAAATGGTATAATTAAACTAACTAGATTCTAAAGTTGATAGTTAACTATATATCAATCTAGAAACTATTTAGTAATAATAAAAATTATTTTATATACTAATAATATTTTTAGTTTTCAAAATAATTTATAAGTTAGTTAATATAGTGAATAATTTTTTTTATCTTTAAAATTTGTTTTTATTTAATAATTTTAGTAATGATATAATAGTTATATTTATAGATAAACCTAGGATTTAGGATTTAGGATTTAGGATAATATTTATATTTATGATAAGTTCATGTGATTATTTGTGTTTGAATAAATGTGGTAGTAACTTTTATCTATTACCAATTGATACTCATCAACTTTACTAATTTAAGATTTACCATTTACAACTAAAATTTTGAATTTAACCATACTAGTTTTCTGCACTTAAATTTTTTCTTGTAAGCTAAGAACACAGCAAGAGAAGAAGAAGATGATAAACACCAAAAGAATTCCTTCATTTCTTCAAGTATCCTAACCCTAATAATTAATAACTCCAAAATCTAGTTCAAATCCAAGATCCTAATTATAGAGGAAGATGTAGAAGAATAACTTATTCAATTTGATGTTCCACATTCTCTTTTAGCTAGATTATAGATCAACTTTCACTAATGAAGAAGAAAAAAATTGAATGATGAAGGTAATAATGGTTGGACAAGGAGGAAGAATAGAGTCAAAACTTTCATATTAATGTTGCCACTTTTTTCATTCATGAATTGAAACCATATGTTTTCTTCATTGTTTTCAACCCAACATTAAAAGCTCAATTGGTTTATTATAATCACCACCCAATTTTTCTATTCCTATCCCTTGTTTTCAATACAATCACTACACTCCTAATAAATATAAAACTATATCATGCACATATCATACATACCTTAAAAAACATAAGTACATAAATTAAAATTTAGATATAATTTTTCAATTTATTTCAACCAAATATAAAAGTAAGTCCTTACAAATTTATTATATTTCATAAATGTTATTGCATGGATCGGGAAGATCTCGTCTCTTAATTTCATTGTTATTCACTCAAAGTGTGGAGGATAATTTTAAAAGGTCATTTTTTGTCCTTATTTTTGTCTTAACTTCTAATGAGTCTCAATTTTTTTTATTTTTATCCAGAATATGGAAGATCATTCTAAGAGGTCATTTTTTTTGTCTTTTTTTGTCTTAATTTCTATAAGTCTCAATTTTTTATTTTCTTCCAGAAAAGTAATTCTAAAAGGTTATTCGATACTTAAATCAATATGCATTATTCACTTATTAAGAATAATAAATAGACTTTATATGAATTAATCTATTTATAGAAATGTATTAGTCCTGTATTAATAAACCTATATTAAAACGAATATCACAATTATTACCTACATTAGTATGACATTACATACATATTTTCTGTAAAATCCAAATTTAAGAGGTTTTTATTTTGAGATGTCGATATGTTATTAACAACAAAAGTCGAGGAATTAGTTAATTATATATCCTAGAACATTTCAATCGAATAAGAGTCTTTAAAACCGTTTCACTCATAGTACAATTAAAAATTATCTTTTCAGTTGAGTTATTTTTTAGCAAGTTTATAGTGTAATTTGTATATTCATCAATAATAAAGTAACTTTTTTTTTCATTTTTTTTTTACATTTACAAATAATCTGTAATCGAAAAATTGACTGATTTTTCAAATGAGATTCTAAAATCCAATTTTTATTAGGTCTGGTTATGGATTTTTTTATACAAGGGCAATATAGTTTTCAAGAAAAGCAATGTTGTCTAAAACTATGAATTTACTACAAATATAATATCAGCTGCAGAATCATTTCAGAAAAGAAAAAGGGAAAAATATATATATTATTAGTATACTGTGAGATATTGAAAACAGTTTCTCATAAAGATTTTCCACTTTTCACACAAACCAACAAAAAAATAGAATGCATCAACAATGGTGGTCCAATATTTACCAATTTTAGTTAATTTGATTCTTTATATTTGTCCTCTCCTCTTTAATATTTATAGTTATATAACATTTATTAATTTCACTGATTATAATATTCACAGAAAACTCTATTGATCACTTCACTAATTTTTTAATATTTAATTATTATTATTATTATTATTATCGTTTTCATTTATAAAATTTTATTTCATTATTTTCTTTTTCAATTGAACATGGAAAGAAAGACATAAATGATTGTAAATAGATTAGAAAGAAAAAAAAACAGAACACATCTAGAAGAAGTCAAGTGAAGAGATGATTGTGCTTTCCCACGAACACGACGCGATTAGAATGCAACATTGTGCAATAATATGAAAAGTTGAAAGATGCATGTTTCAACTTCATCCCTTGTTATAAGGGCACACTCACTCACTCATCTCCATTTTCACTTCTCCTTTCTCGGATCTCTCTCACACCCTTTCTCTCTTTTCTCCTTCTCATTCGCTTTCCCTTCACAAGGTACTGTTTTTCGCTCTTCCTACACTTTCCACACGCTCTGTTTCATTTTCTGCCATTTTTGTTCTGAACCATTCTTTCCCATTTCTAAGCCGTTTTAATCCACCCCGCGATCTGATCTGGCTCTTTTACCTCTCAAATTAGTATCTTTTGTGTGTTGTGCACTTCAGCTCCGCTAGATTTTACATGGGTGCTTTTGCAAGCGTGTTTTTCACGTTTGTGTGATCTAATGCCAAGTGGGGTTGTGTTGATTTCCATTGCAGGTGGGAGATGGCGCAAATTCTGCTTCATGGGACTCTCCACGCCACCATCTACGAGGTTGACAAGCTCCACGCTGGTGGGGGCGGCAATTTCTTCACCAAGGTGTGTTCTAGGCCTATTTGGATCTTGTTGAATCTGGTGGTTTACTTGTTGATTTTGTGTTGTAGTTTGTTGGATTTGAAATTGGAGCTGGTATCTGTTTCCATTTTTGTTGAAAATTCATAAATCGAAGCAGACTCTGCTTCCTTTGAAGGATCCGGGATTTGTTTGACTTTGATCATTTTAGAAAGTATCATGTACCAATAAATTCATAACGAAAGGAACGTTACCTGATATTGTATTGTGTGATTGTGTGAACCTCGGCTTGCAAATGATTAAATTTGTTATCTGGTTTCAACTTTTGTGACAATGATCTAGTAGTGCAAACTGTTTACAAACCTGTCTGTGTTTCTGTGACAATGATCTAGTTGTGCTGGCATTTAAGAGTTTTTGTTGTTAAAGAATGAGAATGTTAATCCATGTTAGTGTTCGTAGTCAAGGTTTCTGGAAACGGATCTTAATTTAAATTTTGATATGACTGTTTGCTCAACGTGAATCAAATTGTTGACTTTAGCTAGAATTACCTCATTCATTCATCTGGTGTTTTACTTCAGTGGCCATTAATTTTATCTTATGTAACCTTCATTACACATATGTTTTATTTAATTTTAAAATTGACTATGCTAGAGCCTTAGTTTGGATTTTACACAGTGTAGTGACTTAACAGATTTTATACTTCCGAAAGCTGGATTGAGTCTTTTTAAGTGTGAACAAAAATATGTTGTGTTGTCTATTTAATTTTTGGCAAACCACATTGATTCGATTATGGACCTTTTCCCTTGCTCCTTCCCTTTCATTGCTTTATCACTGCAGGCATGTTATTATCATTTACTGTTCATGAGTATTTCAATTGATTTAGATTTGCTCCTTTTATTTCCTAATCACTGTTATTGACTCTTTTAATGTTTATTCTGCTACAGCTCAAGCAAAACATTGAGGAGACTGTAGGTATTGGAAAGGGAGTTACTAAACTCTATGCAACCATTGATCTGGAGAAGGCAAGAGTAGGAAGGACTAGAATTATAGAAAATGAACATACTAATCCCAAATGGGAGGAGTCTTTTCACATTTATTGTGCCCATGTGGCTTCAGATATTATATTCACTGTGAAAGATGATAATCCCATCGGGGCAACTTTAATTGGAAGAGCATATGTTCCTGTTTCTGAGGTCTTGGATGGCCACGAAATAGATAGGTGGGTTGAAATCTTGGACACAGAGAAAAAGCCAATACAAGAGGGTTCAAAGATCCATGTGAAGCTGCAATATTTTGATGTCTCAAAAGACCGCAACTGGGCTCGAGGAATTAGAAGTCCAAAATACCCTGGAGTTCCCTATACTTTCTTCTCACAGAGGCAAGGATGTAAGGTATTTCTGTACCAAGATGCTCATGTACCTGATAACTTTGTACCTAAAATACCTCTTTCTGGAGGCAAGAATTATGAGGCTCATAGGTGTTGGGAGGATATATTTGATGCGATCACTAATGCAAAACACTTGATATACATTACTGGTTGGTCTGTTTATACGGAAATTTCCTTGGTAAGGGATTCTAGGAGGCCAAAGCCTGGGGGAGACCAAACACTCGGTGAGCTTCTCAAGAAAAAGGCAAGTGAAGGTGTTAAGGTATTGATGCTTGTTTGGGATGATAGAACATCAGTTGGTTTGTTGAAAAAGGATGGATTGATGGCTACTCACGATGAAGAAACCCAGCAGTTCTTCAGTGGCACTGATGTGCACTGTGTTTTATGCCCTCGCAATCCTGATGATGGTGGGAGCATTGTTCAAGATTTACAAATTTCTACCATGTTTACTCATCACCAGAAGATTGTGGTGGTTGACAGTGCATTGCCTGGAGGTGGAGGATCTGAGAAGCGAAGAATTGTGAGTTTTGTTGGGGGTATCGACCTCTGTGATGGAAGATATGACACTGCCTTTCACTCACTTTTCAGAACCCTAGACACAGCACACCATGATGATTTTCATCAGCCTAACTTTACTGGTGCTGCAATCACAAAAGGTGGTCCCAGGGAACCATGGCATGATATCCACTCCCGGGTCGAAGGACCCATTGCGTGGGATGTTTTGTTCAACTTTGAGCAGAGATGGAGAAAGCAAGGTGGGAAGGATTTACTTGCTCCTCTGAGAGAGCTTGAAGATGTCATTATTCCCCCATCCCCAGTAACGTTTCCTGAAGATCATGAGACCTGGAATGTTCAGCTATTTAGATCTATTGATGGTGGTGCTGCTTTTGGGTTCCCAGATACTCCTGAAGATGCTGCCAAAGCCGGACTCATTAGTGGGAAAGATAACATCATTGATCGTAGCATTCAAGATGCTTATATTCACGCAATTCGTCGTGCTAAGAATTTCATCTATATCGAAAATCAGTATTTCCTTGGAAGCTCATTTGCCTGGAGCAATACCGATATTAAGCGTGAAGACATTGGTGCATTGCATCTAATCCCAAAGGAACTTTCCCTTAAGATTGTTAGTAAGATTGAAGCTGGGGAAAGGTTCACCGTGTATGTCGTAGTCCCTATGTGGCCAGAGGGTGTCCCAGAAAGTGCATCAGTTCAGGCAATATTGGACTGGCAAAGGAGAACAATGGAGATGATGTACAAGGACATTATTCAGGCACTCAGAGCTAAGGGAAGCGAGGAAGATCCCCGAAACTACTTGACATTCTTCTGCCTTGGAAATCGAGAGGTGAAGAAGTCAGGAGAATTTGAGCCCTCCGAAAAACCAGATCCTGATTCAGATTATCAGAGAGCTCAAGAAGCCAGGCGTTTCATGATTTATGTTCATACCAAGATGATGATTGGTAAGTATGAATATCGTACTGTTATAGTTTGTGAAAAAAATCTTACAAAAGTTTCATGATATATTTTCATTCCAAGATGATGATTGGTAAGTATGAACATTGTACTGCTATAGTTTGTGAAAAAAATCTTACAAATAATGTACATTGTACATGCTTCTATCTTTTCTCACAATTATACATTTTGCCCTTTGCAGTTGATGATGAATACATAATCATTGGATCTGCCAACATCAACCAGAGGTCAATGGATGGATCCAGAGACTCTGAGATTGCCATGGGTGCTTATCAGCCATATCATTTGGCTACCCAACAGCCGGCACGTGGCCAAGTCCACGGTTTCCGCTTGTCATTGTGGTATGAGCACCTTGGCATGCTTCATGACTCCTTCCTCAAGCCAGAAAGTGAAGAATGCATCACTAAGGTGAACCAGGTTGCTGACAAATATTGGGATCTGTATTCTAGTGAGTCACTTGAGCGTGACCTTCCCGGTCATCTTCTCCGCTACCCCATTGGGGTGGCCAGTGAAGGAGATGTCACTCAGCTGCCAGGATTTGAGTTCTTCCCTGACACCAAGGCTCGCATTCTTGGTGCCAAAGCTGACTACCTCCCCCCTATCCTCACTACCTAGTCTGGTCTTGTAGTTTCTTACAAATTTGTGATTGCTTACATCCTAATGTGTGTTTTCATTACTACTTAGTAATAATCTTGTTAGTCTGTGATGTCTTGTGGAGATGTTTTTTCTCTGTTTTTCTGAAGATGTCAATGACAGATGTTAGTTATCTGGCTGGTATGGCTTTGACTGCTTTCTAATCAATGTTTCATTTCTCCCACAATGTCATTGTTGTTTTTGTACCTGCTTTTCTGGAACATTTTGTCAGTGAAAGCAAGCCATGCAAATTCAAACTACAAATATTTTAGAAGTCTTAGATACGCAATGAATCTGTTATTAGGTGGTAGTGGGAACATATTTCTCAAACTGTGGAAACAAGAAAAAAAATGTCTGGGGTAGGCCTGCCAAAGTAGGTCCAAAACTGTGTGGTCTATCATTACACCGTATCAATTCAAATTTACAAAACACAAACACACTCATGTGAAATGTCTGTTTACTCTTAATGATTTTAAAATTTTTGTCTTTCGAATATTCGTATCTGTAAGTCAAATTACAAAATTTTGAATATACAAGTTTGGAACTAATATGTCATTTCTGAATTTTGTCATCCGAAAGCTTATTTGGATAGTATAAATGACTTTCTGGGATGCCAAGATTTGTAAGGAAACATAAATGAGTTTCAGATCTCAATCCTTAACACCATTTACAACACATCATTCTGAATATGAAAATCCAAAACTCATAAATATGGTCATATGGAAACTTAAATAAAATATGAAAATGACCTTTTAGATATCAAAATCTGACATATATAAAAAATCACTTTTAGATTTTTGTATTCGTAAGTAAAAATAAGTCACATGTTGAATTTTAAATATTATGTTGATTGCATGTCTTAAATGATATGGTTAGGGTCTCATGAGTGTCTCATCTTAGTAACCATGAGAATCTTCACTGCTGAATATCATGCATGCTTCAACAAGAGGATGGCTTGTATATTGTTTATCTACAAAATTATTTGGACATTTAAGAAAAGCAGACAAGTTGTTACTAGGAAATTGTCTATGTCATGTGCCAGGTTATCATACTATTTTGGTTTAAATAAGTTATGCTATATACTTTGAATGAAAGTTTGAAAGGTGTTTGTCGTTTCTCTTTAACTTATAACATTGCCAACAACAAGCTTTCAGTAAGTGATTTTTATACACTTTGGTAAATAAAATAGTGTTTCGAAGACTATAATCATTAACTTTAGAATTTTTAGTTTTACTCAGTCTTCGTTTCATCTTTCAAAGTCTCAAGTTAATAATAAATTTAAATTAGTTGTTGAGCACGAAAAAATAGAAAAAAAATACTGTAAGAAGCTTCTTTACATTGATATGTATTAAATCATAAGTACCTTATAAGTTTTGTATTAAATTAATATTGTATACCACATTTTTTTAATCTTACCCTTTTCTCTATCTAAAAAACACATAATAATAATAATATATTTATAGGAAAAAAAAGAGAGTCTTTGTATCTCTCTATATGTTTTTAAAATAAATAAACAATAATTAATGGGTAGTGGTTAAATACTCAATATTAAAAGGTTTATGGTGTGTTTTGAAAAATGTAAGTGATTTAAAGAATGTAATTATTAAAATAGTATAATAAATTTTAATTGAAACATATTATTATTACTATTATATTCTTAAAGAAACTGATGTATGCCGATTCTGAAGTGAAATTTCCCATCGTGATATTTATATGAAATAAACAGAGTAAATAATTGATTTATTTTTTAAAATTGGAGTTCACTCTTGTATTAATCTTTGAAATTAAAAATATTAGAAGAATTTAAAAAAAATTAAAAAATAAAAATTGTTTAAGTTTTTCCTAGTTTCACATTGATAAATTAATATAATTGTTAGATGCATCTTTTGTTGGTCAACTTGGTCAATTCTGTGGGGCTGTGGAAACGTTTCATTCAATTCAACAAAGACTGAGTAATATATAGGATTCATTGTTCTGAATTACTTCAATAATTGTACGTTCAAAAATTATTGCATTCATTGTTAATAATAAATAACATCTCTGCTTCAAATTTTGTAGAAGAAAAAATATAATTAAAAAAAATAAATTTAGTGAAAAATTGAAAATCATAAATTTGATAAATTGAAAAGTTTACAATAACCACAAGAATATTTCAGATTCATTTTCTTCTTCACAAAAACAACCTTTTCCACAAAACCAGTTATGTATAACTATGAAATGCATTACAGTTTAATTAAATGGTTTAAATCTATAACATATGATAAAAAAAAATACACTGATTAAGCTTATTTATAAATATGAACAAATTTAATATATGCCACGTTTTATCAACAAATGATCTTTAATGAAATGGAAAACACTGAAGAAGAAAAAACAGAGAGAAAAGGAAAAATAATGAAAAATGTCACCCCTGTTTCGACTTGAAATACAGAATCAGAATCTACATGAAGAAACACAGGGTGATTTCTTCAGTGACAGCACGCCATTCTCTGTCCCCGATCCCTCAAAATCCCATTATACAGAGCAACTCTGTTCGCTGGAATTTCACCGTTTCTCGGATTTTCTCTTTTGCATTCGCTTGCCGATACTCTGTTTTGCCTCCCCTGTTCTTCTCTGTTTTCTTCCTTACTATCTCTTTCCACTTCCTTCACCGTCACATTTTTAGCAAATTTCACTCTCTTCTTGTTCTTCTTCCTTTCCCTTTTCTTCTCCTCTGTCAAAACAAAAAACGAAGTAAATACCCCACCTCACAAAATTCCCTTGACACGTTTTTTGTTTTGAGCATTCAACATAAAGGGTCATCCAAAACTTGAAAATCAGAACAATGTTTGAAAAGAATAAGATTTTATTTACCTGAGTATATGCAAGAGCGTAGAATTTGTTTGTTGGAATCTGAGGGAATTTGAAATTGTGGGGAAGATTTGTGCTTGGAAAATGCAAGGTAGAGGAGAGTGGTGGAGAAGAGCATGGCTGAGGTGAAGACGAGACCTTGAGAAATGGAAGCCATGCTTGGGAACAGAGGAAAAGGTCAGAAGTTTGGTTGTCTTTTGAGGAGAACGAGGAGCAGAGGACTTGCGTTGACCATAAAAGGAAGAGACGTATAAAACACTAAGAAAATGGTGTCTCTATTCACGAAGCTTCATTGCTGGTGCTTAATGTTAAAATAAAAAAAAGGAAAAAAAAAAAATCAACATTAAAGATTTAATATTTTTTTAATAATAACTTCAATATGAGATATCGCATTGGTTGGATCAATTATATTTGAGGTATTGTCTGTTTTAGAGATCTCTGCTCCATCGTGTTTTTGTCCTTAAAAAACGTCTGAGAATAAAAGAAATAAGACGTATTTAAGTTGTTTTTAACTTCAATTCTCAAACAAAACTTCGACTCTTAAACAACATATGACCGTATATATTAATCAAAACGAAACACTACATATACAAAATATACAGATTAATTAAGTTAAAATAACTGGTTAAACGAATATAAATATGTTCTTAATTTTATTTAAATAATCAAGATTGAAAAGGAATGTGAAATTTATTATATGTGATTATCATTAATTTTAATTTTAAATTCTTACAAATTATGTGTATATGGTTATATAGTTTTATTTACATAAATATCTACTTACTTACTTTACAATTTATTTATTAAATAATAAATGTTGTCAATTAATAAAAAGAGATGATAATTTTTAATAACTTCTCTCTTCACGTATAAGTTAATTACGTAGAAAAAAGATTAAATTATGACTCTCGTGGATAATTTGACAAAAATCGTATAAATTTTAACAAATAAGAATTTCACGTAATTTAGTAAAAATGGTCTGGTACAAAGGATACGATAGTATCATTAAATTTTTGCACAATAAAAATGAATTCCTTTATACAAATTTATATATTTTTTCAAATTATTATCACTGTTGTTATATAGTCAATTGGTTTAGATTAAACAAGATAATATACGTTTTAAAACTTAAGTGAAGATTTAATTACCATTTTTTAAAAATTCTTATAAAATTAGACTTAACTAAATTTTAAGCATCTTATCACTTTAAATAATTTTAATTAAACAAAATTCGATCATGTTTGTTGTATTGAGTGTCCATATTTTTTATAATTTTGAATTGAGATTAATAATAATTTGTTTTTGGTATTAGCTAATTAGCCATGACTCTTGAATGCTTAGATGTCTTGACGACATGAAAAAAAAAATTACATAATTAAATTTTAATATTTTAAATTAAATGTCTAAATATTTAATTTATGTTTGATTTTTAAAATTTTTTACCAAGTTATATTGTTTCATGATATTTGATTTCTGTGTATTTAATTTTAAAAAATTAAACAATGTCAGCTTTTAATAAAGATAATGAATGAAGATTTTAAAAAATTGTTCTTATTATTGTCCAAATTTTTAGTATTTTGTTTGAATCAAACTTTCACGTCAATTCACGACAAAATCAAACGACTTAACTAGTAATATAAACATTTTATATAATTGATAGGACAAATTTTTAAAATAAAAAATTAATTGAAAATATCCAAATTAAAACTTAATTATATGATTTATTTTTATTTTTTCTAGGTAGAGACACGTAAAACAATCACAATGCAAAATAACATTCATATAATTATGAGAGCAAAACTAAAGTTGTAAAAATTCAATTTAAAGATATGAAATTTTAGAATACTTTACAGGAATTTTTTAATAGAAATTAAATTAAAAGTATCCAAATTTATGATAGACACAAAATTTAATTAATCCTCAATTATATCTTCAAAATTTTTTATTTATAATTAAAAACCATTATATTTTATTAGAAATTAAATATATCTTATTAACGTCTTTTTAATTAATAAATTTAATAACTAAAAAACAAAGAATACAGTATATACTGATTTATAATTTATATTTCATCAATATTTTTCCTTAGTAGTAGATAGAATAAATAAATTAACATTGGTTTATTTGTATATAATAATTATACTTTTAATAAATACTCACAATGTAAGATATTGATAATATGTATTATTTTTATACTAATTAGATTAACTATACGTGTGTGTGTGTGTGTATATATATATATATATTAATAATTAATAATTAAAATAATTTGTATATATTTTTTATTTTATATTATGTATAATAATTAATCTTAATTTGTATATTAAAATAATTAATAATAAATATGCATTCGTTTATTAATAAGTATCAATTTTAAGTAAACTTGAATAATAGATTTGACATGCATGAAAATATTTAATCTATCTGAAAATTATGAATATAAATACTTCTTTTTGATATTGTATTTCTTAAAATAAAATTTCCAAGTTTTGGTAATATTTGTGAATAAAAAGTAAAAAGAAAAAGAAAATAAATTAGATAACAAAAGTATAAATTAAGCACTAATAATTGAATTCCACTAAAGTGAATAACAAAAATGAAGAATTCTAAAAGGTTATTTTCATTGAAGCAATGAGAATAACGTTTCACCAATGAGGATCTCAATCAAAAGCCATACAATTCCAAAGCAACACAAAGTTAACGTGTTAAGTTTTCAATTGAGTTGTACTTTTCAATTGACAATGAGACCATAACTTACTTTAAAGATTAACAACAAAATATTTGATCCAAAGTATTACCAAGTTAATAAGAAAACAAATATAATTTATGTTGTTGTATTAACGAACAAGGTTTTGGTTTTATCATTTATTTTTGTTGGTGTTGTTCGAATTTTGGTCATCAATCTCGGATGATGTAATACTGGATACTGAAGTAACTATTATGAATATAGTGATTGAGTATAGTAAATATAGTTAAATACATAATTTTACATTAATTGATGCATATTTATATGATCGTAGTAGACATTCGATGTTAAACTGATATTAACATGAACTATTAGGCTAATATCGATGTTAGAATAATATTTCATATCATGATTAAGTTAATCATGTTGCATTAAGAGACTTCCTTTATTTTCTTTCAATTTTACGGACCAATGTGAGAAAGGTCAATACGATACATATCAACACACATTATCACCCCTAACTCCATTTATATTATCTATATAAAATATAATATATATATATATATATATATATCATGTTTCCAATATTAAAAATTATAACATATTTATGCAGAAGTTAAAATATGTGACATTATTTTCTTAAATTATATAATTATTTATGTTTACATGCATATAACTAAAAAAAATACCCTATAGAATGAATGAGAATAATTAAAGTTGTCTCAATTTTACCGTATACTAACATTTTTATAATTTATAACATAAAAATAATTATTCGTTTTTGTTATATACGGGGATATTTATTTATTCTAAAATATAAAATTTGGTATATATTATGCTAGACAATTTTTGTGTTGTTGGGACTGGATTAGTCAAAGGTCAACTAAAATAGTTTCTTCTAGATGAAGTTTCAATGTTGGGGTGACAACTACGACTTCCACAGTTCATGCCCACACCGATATATATATATATATAAAATCATAGTAGTGTATAGTATAATGCATTATACATAAATTAGGTTTGAGGTAAGGATTCAACTGCTTTATTTTATTAATATCTTCCTAAGTTATACTCATAACATATATTTTATGCAAATTAAATGAAATATATTATACAATGTTGTTACATGATCTTAGAAACAATAATTTTTTTTTCTTCTTGGTTTTTTAAGTTCTCATTGATGTTTTAGGCTTTTGACTACTGAATTGGGCTCAGTTACATGCCTTAGGTTACGGGATCTGGTATGTCGCTCAATTACTTGTTCATGTTCAACTCTTGACTTCTCGTTCTAGAATTATTTTCGGATGGAGGTGTGTACTTGGTGCTCCAATGATAAAATCAAGAACCCTTTGTTTATAATGCTCTACTTACATATTGAGCAAATCATCCATTTACGATGTTAAAAGTTATTGGACTTTGACTTAATTAACTTTTTACTTTTCGCACCTTACAATTACTAAATATACTCTAAACACGATTTAAACCTATTAGATTGTAGAATATTTTCTCATTTTATTATTTATTTATTTTAATTTAACTTTTATCATTTAGCAAAAAAATATATAACACAATTTATTCATTTTATACATTAAAGGTTTAAAAACACTTATCATTCATATCATTCAAAATTGTTTCTTGTTTATTTTTAAAATATTTAAATCCTTATCAGAAATTATATTATTTTTTCTTTACTTCTCATTTTTACTTTTTTTTAATAATTATTTAACTTTTATTCAATTATTATTTATTTTATAATTTGATATTTATACCATTATAATTTATTTCTTAATATTTGATTTTTTTAATTTCTAATATATTGCTTTTTTTTTCATTTTTGTCATGTTTATATTCAAATACAAAGTAAGTAAATTTATAGATCAAAGAGAGTGTAGTATTTAGTAAGAAATATAAATTATTTACTCATCCACTTTGTCTTATGCTACTTATTACATTCTTTTCATAAACATAAAAAAAAAACTATTATTTTGTGTTTGATGATTAATTACTATAAAAAATTAACAAATATTTATTATAATTAGTGATATATTTTCATAGTTTATAAATCGAATATTATTTATTTACGTGAGCAAGTATAACATGTTATCGTAACGGGAATGCAAGTACTCGTATTCTTGAACATGTACACTATACGTGATTATTATACTCTTGGAATTAGAACGTGAACACCTAAAATTGTTGTACAAATTAGAATAGTATTGTATACTAAACAGTTAAGTAAAAAACTAATATCTTAATAGTCAAACATAAAGACTATGATTCATTTTTTGTTTTTTTGGGAAATATGGTCACGTTATCAAACATAAAAATTAATAATATTTTTAATTTATTATACTAAACATCAATTATTAAATACTTTTACAAAATAAAATTAATATTAACTAAACATTTGGTGAAACTTATTTATATTATATTTAAGTAGGAAAGTTTCCTCAATTGAATATTTGATAATCTAATAAACACACAGTAAAAATACACAAAAAAATAAAAAGTGTTATTTAAATGATTTTATTAAAGCTAAAAAATGTATTAAAAATGTTGTTACATTGATAATGAGCATCATAAAAACTAAATACAAATTAATTGTTTATAATAGTATATGAGTGCAGGGTAAGGATACCTAACACTTCTACCTAATATATTGAATGTTGTAATGTAGTCAATTAGATCACTAATTAAAATCACTAATCAGATTATTTAATTATAATTAGAGAGTTAGATAAGACTTTTAAGAAAAAGTAGATAAAGTTTACTATTTTTGAAACGTATCTTCTTCAATAGTCTCCTTGACCAAACAAACTATTAATTAATAAACATCTAACATCCATTAATTATTATTTCTCTTAATTATAATTATAATAATACCTAGGCAGTTATGTTACTTTGAGAGAAAATATATTTAATTTAATAAAAAATCAATTATATATATATATATATTTTTTTTTTCTTTCTTTTATAGTTTGTCATTTTTATTTGTATAAATCCATTGTTGATGTAAATTTGACAAAAATCAATTTGCCCTTATTACAACCAGTTTTATATTTTGTAATAATATTATATATTTTTATTATATTTAATCACTTTATTATTGTAATCATTAAATTCACCAAAAATTGTTAATTCCCTACTTTTTTTCTGGGTCCAATCTCACCTAATGAAAATATCATCACTTTTTATTTAGCAATATAATAATATAAGATCTCATACTTACTAAATCGGTCTTAAAATTTATATTGAGAATTTATCACTTATGAAAATAAGGAATAATAATATAAAAGAGATAGTAGATTTTTTTTTTCTTAATGATTTATAATCTGTCAATAGAATATATATTTATATATAAGCATTAATAGTAAAAAAAAGCAAAAAAAAAAAAATCTTGAAATTTGGTGAATACACAATATTGTAGTGTAGTTGAAAATGTAAAACTAATAATAAAAATAAATAATATAATGGAAGTTGCCTTGATTAAGAAATTGAATCATTAACCATTGATCTATTATGCTTAAAGAACCAGAAATGTATTTTTTTTTTTTTACTTTTTAAACTACACTTAGAATTATAATTTTTTTTAAACTGGACTATTATAAAGGAAAATTAAATTATTAATTTTTTGTTGCTTAAAATATTCCATTCTTGTATATTAATCTTTTTGTTTATTCAATTGTGAGAGAAGAGAAGAGGACGAAGAAAAGAAGAAGAAGAAGAACAAGGAAGAAGAAGAATCCAAAAGCAATCCCATCTGAGTGTTTGCACATCAGAAGGGAGGGCTATCGAATTCAAAGGTTTATATTTTTCATTTCTTTTATGCATTTTCTTTCTCTTTCTTTATTTAATCTTCTTTGCTTTCTGATTGAATTCTTAGGATTGTTCTGGAATCGGTTTCGTCTTCTTCGTTTTTCTTCGAATTCCTCGTCACAGATCTAATCTAAAAAGGCTTGTGGGGTGTTTCAGACATTGCATGCATATGGGGTATGTTTTTTTGAATCCAACCATAGCTGAAATAAAGTTGACTCCTTTTTCCCCTTTTCCCTGCAATCAACTTTATACTTGTATTGGGTATTAAATTTTTTCCCCCTATATTGATTCATAATCATGTGCTAGGATGATGGGGCTGAAAGTTATTTCTTTATCTCTCTTGATTTACAAGGTTGTCTAGAAAATTGATGAAAAAGTTTTAAGATAGGTAACAGATTTTAATGCCTGCATTTCTGTTTTGGTAGTAGAGGATGTATATGTATAGGAGTTGGATTTGTCAATAAATTACCTTTTAGGTTTTTTAATTTTCTGAATTGCAGTGTGTGTTGATAGATTTGCATTTTGTGACTACTCAAACAAGATTGGTTCTTGTGGAGGATACATGTAAATATTGCATATTTGTTGCCATTAAATTGAAGTGACTGAATTGTGATGGTTATCTCAGCCAATCATATGATTATAAAGTGGTGCATAACCGAAATTAATGTTATTGTAACAGAGCAGTGGTTGTGTTGGATGCTATAAAAGGCCTACACTGAGCTCTACAGTGGATGTGCCAGCAAAAGGAGTTGCAACAAAAGGTAGCTCGGTGAGGAAACTTAGTTCATCAGAGGATTTCTGGACCACCAGCACGCATGATATGGACAACAGTGCCGTCCAGTCACAGGGGAGCATCTCTTCAGCCAGTCTGACAAACCAAGCTGTGGTTCCTCATGCTAGTTCTTCCAAAAACAGCACCAACCCCACTGAATTTGTAAATCATGGTATGATATTTTTCGTTGCTTTTTTTGTGCAGATATTTTACTAAATTAGATTTCTTGTTTTGACATGGATTTTTTTTGGTAATTTAATTGAAATGAGAAAAAAAATTGGTATGGCCTTTCACAGTGCAAGCTGAAATCATCCCCTGCCTATTGGTGGGATGAACAATGTCAAACTCTATTTTAAACAAAGTGTAAAGCTGAGACACGGTGTGTGTTTATATCTGATGCATGTTGTTGCTCAATTAAGAAATGCAGTTTGACTAGCACTGTCCTCATACACCTTTCTCCTGGGCCTCACATTTATGAAAGACTATTAATTTACCTCTTTTCCTATTGATATGTTTTTTACCCGCTGAACCTTCCAATCTATAGTAGATTAATGAGATTTTGTTAGATATGAATCATGTTTTAATTTGCAAGTGAATTTATGAGTATACTTTTGGTTGCAGGTCTAATTCTTTGGAACCAGACTCGGCAACGCTGGGTTGGAAATAAAAAGTCTGAAACCCGAACACAGCAATTACGAGAACCTAAATTGAGGTATCTTACATTTTTTGATTAATCTATTGGCACTTTTTTTTTGTTTTCTTCTAAATTTGTTTGTGTTGGGTTTCTTGGAAATCCATTGATCTACAAGTTATTTTCATTGCTTCCTTTTTCTTCTTTGAGTTTCATATACAAGTTGCATTGTGTTATACTGATAAACATTTGCTCTGGATGATAACATTGGAAGGAGTCTGCTTAGCCACTCTGCTACTGATGGGGAAAAAATAATTTACCCTATATTATCATAGCTAAATAATTGGAAAGCCTGTTGTAGCCTTGATGAAGAAATGTATGAATGAGGCGTTTAAGTTGAATCCATGATGCATAGCCATTATGTCCTTGGTGCTACATTATAACAAGTGCATCATAAGGAGCTTAGCTTATATTTCAATTGTTGTCTTGATCAGTTCTGCGTGCTAATTTCTTTCATGTTGGTATGGTGCATAACAAAAAATTTTCTCATACACTGCTGCTGATGAACTTCTTTTCTCTCAGTAATTATGAATTTCTTTCTCTTTTTTTCCCTATCTTGTCAGAACTTATTGTCTGTGCCTTGCCAAAATTTTTTGGCTTTGCAGTTGGAATGCAACCTATGAAAGTTTACTTGGGAGCAACAAGCCTTTCCGTCAGCCTATCCCTCTTGCAGTAAGCATCTACTTTCAAGTTTCAACACAACCATGATGCAGTAGTTTATGTAAAAAGTGATTATATAATGATCTTGTCATATGAATGCTGATAGGAAATGGTAGATTTTCTTGTGGACATCTGGGAGCAGGATGGCCTATACGACTGAGTTGTTGAAGCTTTAGGAAGTGCCGCTGAAAATAATTATAGTTCTTGCTTGTAGGACTATTGAGCATATACTTCAGTTTGTATATCAGTTGTCACATGCCTATGAATATGATGAGGAAAATTTCTCTCTTGGGAACATGAGATAACTGTACCATACTTGATTTAATTGATTGCCTTGGCTGTCTCTACCGTCTCATGAGCCAAGTTTTGGAGAACTCTTGGCAAACACCATGCTGCATGAGTAGTTGCTACTTCCATTCTCTGTCTTTCTGTCCAAGTTCACTGAAATTTTGCATAATGGTCAATTTATGGATAATGCAGTTTCTGATTTGGTTTCATACCAGTTAAACCTGAAGTTTTAAAGTCTCTGGTTCTTGTTGGAATTTGTACCTATATCTTAACAAAACTTAAAAAAGTGTTAGGTACAAGGTATAGTAGATTTGACTAAGGTAAAAGATATTTAATTAGTGTTTAATTAAAGTAATAGATAAAACTTGGATTAAAGTGTCTAATTGATAAAATAAAATTCTTGAACATTCAAAGCAAGAATCTGTTACATAAGGGTACTTAAAATACTTTTGTATAGTGAGTTAAGAATGGTCAATGATTTGATTTATGACTGCATATTTTGGTCAAAACATTGATTGTTTTTTCTAATGAAGTGGTTTGATTCCACGTTCACGGGTTATTCTCAACTTCAAATAAAATTTTATCTAGATCACACTCATTGTCCATTTCTTCCATGGTTCTTCAATTTTCAATGTTGCAGATTCTGAGATTTTCTTTAATTTTTCTGAAAATATATGTTCTCTAATGAATTCTCCTATAAATTATTCTTTTACTTTAGAGAGAAAAATATTTAATAAAAAGGCAAATAAATATAATAATTCTTAAATATGTAAAACTTGGTAATGACAGGATAGACTTATTTTGGCACAAATTATTATATCACGAAAGTACCATAATCGGGTTTTAATGTTTTTTTTTTACTAAAAGATATTATAAATATGGTCAAGAATCTAACTTTTATGCTACATTTATGAAATTTACTATCTTTTAATTGTGATAAGTCTTATTGGAAAGAGATTGATATCTCAATTCGATGATATTAGAACAATATGCTTTTCCTTTCTAATTTTTTGGCTTAATTACACATTTTACTACTGTACTGGGCCGAGAGATTGGACCGAAAGCAAGGTGTACTAAGCCGAGAGGTCAACCCGAAAGTAAACTAAATAACGAAAGAAATAAAATAGAATGGAAATTATTATTAAGCAAAAGCCCATG
>Ga0123342_1003507_pt1 | contig 25123 bp, 7 predicted proteins | sample Turbeawhitnodule_FD_89960 | JGI IMG/M metagenome (GOLD analysis project Ga0123342, IMG submission 89960) | Root nodule microbial communities of legume samples collected from Mexico - Turtle bean Mexico white nodule | ecosystem: Host-associated > Plants > Roots > Nodule | place: Mexico: Nepantla... | reverse complement strand
TGTGGCAGCATAAAACAAAACCAATTTATCCTCGTCAACAGTGAACTGAACTATTATTGATTAGTTCCGCGAACTAGTTATGTACTAAAAAATTGAATTGAACTATTAAAGACTTCTAAACTTCATTTTTCTAAATAAACTGTTTTGCTGAACTTCTATTTGCTTCTAAATTTGCTTTTCAAGGAACAAAACAGAACGCACTTTTCTGCAATGCACGCCACTGTTTCAATTAATTATGCTACTTTCAGTTTGGAAATTAACAATCAAAGTAAGAAAATTGAAAAAAAGTGATGAATATAAACTGTGAGTTACTCAATCACTTATGCTTTCTAAGAGCCATGTGTCCCAGTGTTTCCTTATGGTAGTAGCAGCAGCAGAAATATTCACCAACATTTTCCAAGGTCTCTTCCATTAACTGGGAGCTATCACTGCACAAGGTATGGAGTAGCTGTTGATGTGCCGGGAGCATGGGGTATCTTGGGAACCTGTCTATGTTGTTTACGTGAAGACTTTACGAGGCCATAAACCTGTTAAGCATGGTGCAGCAAGTTAAGGTTATGTTGGTTCTAGAGTTGGAGGTTTGGTTGTAAAAGCTTTCTCTCTTTAGTGGTTGCTGCATAATGCACCAGTACCCTGGAGTTTTAAGCAGGGCAGTTTTTTGTGGGGTGTGCTATGCTTGTGCTAGGTATGCAGTGTATGTTGTTGGTGTTTAAGCTAGGTGGTAGGCTTGTATGTGTTTTTTTTAAAAGGATTGAGATAGAAGTGTTCCCTTAAATTTATTTATTCCTTACTGAAGTAATTCATATTTATTATTTTTGTTAATAAAAAATGAATAAATATGTCATTTAGTTCAAGTCTAATTAAGTTAAGTTAAATAAGAGGTGTGAGACATAATCTTAGATATTATTGAGAGAAGAAATCAAAAGAAGGAAACACCAAAAGAGGCCACAGTCAATGAACAACGCTCTGAATCACCACAACATTATTCATAGTATTTTAATCACACTATTATACATAAAACAAACACCACAACATTATTCAAATAATTGTAAAATTATACTTACCTTATCAAATAAATGTAGAACCAACAAAGTACATCAATTCACGATGACTTGAGGATAACAGCGTCACTGTATTCTTCTAAAATCACATATAAAAATATCATCCAAATTTAATACGTAACTACAATAATACCAATCAATGTTAAGTCTCACTCTAAAGTTAGTCAATGAAACAATATATTAAAAAAAATTCTGACTAATTTTAAATAAAAGTGAAACTAATTTGAGACCTTTCAAAAATAATAAAATAAAATAAAATAAAAAAGTATAAATAAAGATATAAAAATCACTATTAAACAAAATTGGAAAAAAAGGATAAATAAAGAGACAAAGAAAAGACCGATAAACCAAATATTAGTGACTGCATATACTAAACTCATGATAGCCAATTAAGTGAATAACGAAAGGATGCGAATTATTACATCAAATAAATTGGTTTATAGAGGATATAATATAATGTAATATAATTGATGATGAAAGGATATATTCAAATTTATTTATTTCATCCATTCATGGATTACAGTTGTCAACACTTCGTATCAGAAACAGTCAACAATATTGCTTCACTGGGGCCCACAACCATTGAATGAATATCTAACAGCTCACATTTTATATTGGTCGAGTTGCCATTAAAGAAAAACATGTTCTTAAAGTCAAGTCATCCTTTCTAACTACTCTTTTCATCACTCTGCCATTCATTCCTGCATTCAATCCATTTCACTTCATTTCCAACTCCTTCCTACCATGGCAGCAGAACTTGTTGGTGGTGCTCTTCTTTCGGCCTTTCTTCAGGTTGCATTCGACAGGCTCGCTTCTCCTCAATTTCTAGACTTCTTTCGTCGAAGAAAACTTGATGAGAAGCTTCTCGGCAATTTGAACATCATGCTTCACTCCATCAATGCTCTCGCTGATGATGCTGAACTAAAGCAGTTCACAGATCCACACGTCAAAGCATGGCTTCTTGCTGTCAAAGAGGCTGTCTTTGATGCAGAGGATTTTTTGGGTGAAATAGACTATGAACTAACTAGATGCCAAGTGGAAGCTCAACCCGAACCTCAAACCTATACTTACAAGGTATCAAATTTCATCAACTCTACTTTTAGTTCATTTAACAAGAAAATTGAATCAGGGATGAAAGAAGTCCTGGAGAGATTAGAATATCTTGCAAAGCAAAAGGGTGCTCTTGGTTTGAAAAAGGATACTTATTCTGGTGATGGATCAGGTAGTAAAGTGCCACAAAAATTGCCATCATCTTCATTGGTGGTTGAAAGTGTTATTTATGGCAGAGATGCCGACAAAGATATAATTATTAATTGGCTCACATCTGAAATCAACAATCCTAACCAGCCATCAATACTTTCTATTGTGGGCATGGGTGGGTTGGGTAAGACCACACTCGCCCAGCATGTGTACAATGACCCAAAGATCGACGATGCAAAATTTGATATCAAAGCTTGGGTCTATGTTTCTGACCATTTTCATGTTTTGACTGTCACAAAAACAATTCTTGAAGCAATCACAAATCAAAAAGATGATAGTGGGAACCTAGAAATGGTTCACAAAAAACTGAAAGAAAACATGTCAGGAAGGAAATTTTTTCTTGTTTTAGATGATGTTTGGAACGAGAGACGAGAAGAATGGGAAGCTGTGCGAACTCCTCTTAGCTATGGGGCTCCAGGAAATAGAATTCTTGTCACAACTCGTGGTGAGGACGTTGCTTCTAACATGAAGTCTATAGTGCATCGCTTAAAGCAATTAGGAGAGGATGAATGCTGGAATGTTTTTAAAAATCACTCATTAAAAGATGGTAATCTTGAATTGAATGATGAGCTAAAGGAGATTGGTAGAAGGATAGTTGAGAAGTGCAACAGATTACCTCTAGCTTTGAAAACAATTGGATGTCTTTTACGCACAAAGTTATCCATTTCAGATTGGAAAAACATATTGGAAAGTGACATATGGGAGTTACCAAAAGAACATAGTAAAATTATTCCTGCGTTATTTTTGAGTTATCACTATCTTCCATCTCATCTTAAAAGGTGTTTTGCATATTGTGCCTTATTCCCCAAAGATTATGAGTTTGTGAAGGAGGAGTTAATTTTGTTGTGGATGACACAAAATTTTCTACAGAGTCCACAACAGATTAAACATCCAGAAGAAGTTGGTGAAGAGTACTTCAATGATCTACTGTCAAGGTCTTTTTTCCAACAATCAAGCACCAAAAGGCTTTTCGTCATGCATGACCTTCTAAATGATTTGGCAAAATATGTCTCTGTGGATTTCTGTTTCAGGTTGAAATTTGATAAAGGCCGATGTATACCGAAAACATCCCGTCATTTTTTATTTGAATACGGTGATGTCAAAAGTTTTGATGGTTTCGGGTGTTTAACTAATGCTAAAAGACTTCGTTCATTTCTTCCTATCTCATTATGTCTTGATTTTGAATGGCCTTTCAAGATTTCTATACATGATTTGTTATCGAAGATTAAGTTTTTACGTGTCTTATCTTTGTATGGCTTTCAAAACCTTGAAGAGGTCCCAGATTCTGTAGGTGATCTTAAACATCTTCATTCATTAGATCTTTCGTATACTGCGATAAAAAAGCTACCTGACTCGATATGTTTGCTCTATAACTTACTAATACTGAAGTTGAACTATTGTTCAGAGTTGGAGGAGTTGCCTTTAAATTTGCATAAACTTACCAAATTGCGTTGCCTGGAATTTGAAGATACAAGAGTGACAAAGATGCCAATGCATTTTGGAGAATTGAAGAATCTTCAAGTACTGAGTACGTTTTTCGTGGATAGAAATAGTGAGCTAAGTACTATGCAACTGGGCGGATTGGGAGGATTCAATCTTCATGGAAGGCTCTCAATCAATGATGTGCAGAATATTTTCAATCCTTTGGATGCATTAAAAGCAAATGTAAAAGATAAACACCTTGTGGAGCTAGAATTAATATGGAAGTCGGACCACATCCCTGATGATCCAAGGAAAGAAAAGAAAATACTTGAGAATCTACAACCTCACAAACACTTGGAGCGTTTGTCAATTAGGAACTACAATGGTACAGAATTCCCAAGTTGGGTATTCGATAATTCGTTATCAAATCTGGTGTTCTTAACGTTGGAGGACTGTAAATACTGTCTATGTTTGCCTCCCCTTGGAATTTTGTCATGTTTGAAGCACCTTGAGATTATAGGGTTTGATGGAATAGTGAGCATTGGTGCCGAATTTTATGGGAGCAACTCTTCATTTGCATGCTTGGAGGGTCTGGCATTCTACAATATGAAGGAATGGGAAGAATGGGAATGTGAAACTACTTCTTTTCCACGTCTTCAACGGCTTTCTGTGAATAAATGTCCAAAGTTGAAAGGTGTTCATTTAAAGAAAGTAGCTGTTAGTGATGAGCTCATAATTAGCGGAAACAGTATGGACACATCGCGGCTTGAAACCCTACATATTGATGGAGGCTGCAACTCTCCTACAATCTTTCGTCTAGATTTCTTTCCAAAGCTCCGTTGTCTTGAACTGAAGAAGTGCCAAAACCTAAGAAGAATTTCACAGGAGTACGCTCATAATCATCTGATGGATCTATATATTTATGATTGTCCACAAGTTGAGTTGTTCCCATATGGAGGTTTTCCATTAAATATAAAACGTATGTCTCTTTCATGTTTAAAACTTATCGCTTCCTTGAGAGAGAACTTGGATCCCAACACATGTCTTGAAATCTTGTTTATTAAAAAATTGGACGTGGAGTGTTTTCCCGATGAAGTTTTGCTGCCACCCTCTCTCACCTCTCTACGAATCTTGAATTGCCCAAATCTTAAAAAAATGCACTATAAGGGTCTTTGTCACCTCTCCTCTCTCATACTTCTTGATTGTCCCAATCTTGAATGCTTACCAGCGGAGGGTCTCCCCAAATCCATCTCTTCTCTTACAATATGGAATTGTCCATTATTGAAGGAGCGTTGTCAGAATCCAGATGGCCAAGACTGGGCAAAGATTGCTCACATCCAAAAACTGGTACTGGATGTTTGATCATAAGATGAGTCACAAGTTCAAAATTAGACGTGCACCTATTTCAATTTCAATTTGTCTGCCACTTCAACAGGTTCTAGTTCTTTACAATATCTTTCTACCTTTTTTATTACAATTTTCTTAGTTGCAAACGGTAACCCTATAATTGCTATTTTCCAAACAAAAGTAGCACATGTTATACTTAGACTGATGATATTTATTAAAGGAGGCTCGGCTCATGAATCAATTACTTTTATTTTATTCTTATCTTCGTGCAAAATTATTTCAATTGTTCTGTTGAAATTAAATTCCAACCAAATGTGTTTCCTATTTTTAGATTACTATGAAAATGGTGAAGGTGGTCTTGCATTTGGCATCCATTCGGAATAGAGTATTCTGTAGTCGGAAGTTCTGGCAGCATCATCTTCATTTATCTAGCTATCTAAGTATATTTGTTTTCATAGCCACATTTTTTCTTCTATCTTCTTGTTTCTTGCTACTAAGTTTCTGAGAAACAAAATGAACTTAAACTTAATAATAGATCATAAGAATGAAGTCAAGGGTTTTGAGTGGAGGAAAGATGAATGGAAACTGCTGTGGACATAAGGGACATTCTGTATCTAAGGAATTTGTAATTGGAATTTAAAAGTATTTTTAAACCACTTTTTTCTTTATTAAAAAGCTCTTGTGATATTCTATCAAGATTTTTAAACATTAAAAGAAGTCTTATGGTGTTCAATGAAGACTGAGTTTGATGAGATGTTGGGAAAAGTTCCAAATCGCTTGTCTCAAGACTTATATATCTAAGATGGTAGAAGATTCTATAGCTCAGCAGGCATGTGTTTAATTACAATAAACTGATGAGCCTTGAAATTTCTTTAGCCAGACCTCCCTGTTTCCAACATTTTTCATGTCATGGTAGACCTTCTCAAACTAGCATTTAGAATATACATTAATGGCAGAGACATGTGCTTTATCATTCATCAACTACATCACTCACTCAGCTTACTCAATTGAAGTTGTAGTTAGTCCAACCCCATTGCAGAATGTCCTTTAATCAATATGACTCAACAATAATTTATCTTAAATTTGTTTAATTTAACACATTTTTTATCTAAATATGCAGCTAGCTGTGAATGCAATTAACATTGTGAAGCTTTAGCACTGCACTTTAATTGGATAAATCTAAACATGCAGCTCTATAATTTGTATGCTAATGTATTTATGATGGATACATTCATTCTTTCTTGATTTTTAAGTTAATGATTTAAATGGAACAATGTGCTTATGCTTTTGTTTCTACCTTATTTCTTTCACAGCCCTTCCAAAGTTGGTTTCTAGCAGTGTACCATGATATTATACCGAGGAAATAAGTAGAGGAGTTCCTGTACAGTTCCCGAGCAAACTCCAACATCTGAGAGGCAAATTGAAACAATGGAGTTTTGAAATGCAAGTACTTTCAACATTAATATCATGGAGTTCAAACATACACTTGTTAAGGCATGACTTTTTGCTATTAAAGATGTTTTTTTTGCCATTACATGAAACATAAAAGAGAAAAGAAAAGAATACAAAATATTGAGGAGACCAAATCAAAATCCATGTAAGAAACAGGAACACAACCTAAATATGGAATAAAGAAAATTGATATTTGTTATGGAAAAATCCAAACTAAAGAGGCATTACAGAGTACCAAATAAAGTCTAACTTATTACCCATATTCAAATTATTCAATTTATCAGCACAATTATTTCCTTCTTGACCAGTATCAAGTTCATGCTCTTACTTCCACCTTTGATGCATTTCTGTGATTAATGATCAGTTTGGGGAAGTCATAAACAAACCATAAATTATTGGTCTTGATCAGAGTTCTGTTCCAAACTTTCAACGTCACCAGAGTTATCATCAAATGTTTAAACGACACAGTTGTTTGTCTTTCACTTGTTATCATGTTTCTTGTGATCTCAATTGTATTTCATACCTAAATTGATTTCAGTAAGTCTTTTCAATTATTAACAAAGCTCTGAAATACATATCCATATTCTTCCGGATAGGATCCTTGTAGAATAGCTGCTAGAGTTCTTTGAGTCCTTGTAGAAACAACATGTGATAGCTTGCCTTTTCCATAGTGTACAATTATAGTATACAATTGTCAAACTGTTTTTCTTTTTCTACAAGGAAGAATATAATAAATGAGAGTATTAGAGTACTTCAACTCATACACAAAAGAACATATATTTATAAGAATATTATCATTGGAAACCTCAGCTCAGCCTAATGCACTTGGGCAAAAAAACAATTCCACACCCAAACATACATTTGCACAGAAAATAAGGATACCCCAACTAGATCATTCACTGAACATATTACATAAGTCTCGGAAACTAACCTTGCTATAAAATTTACATATTGCAAAAACAAAAATTGCTTGTTATGCAGAAAGGAATGGCAATAAACATATATAACCACCGAAAAACCAGAAAAACAATCTTCACCTCATCAACAAATACAATTTGGCAAAGCAGCGTTCAATGAGGATTATAGCCATTCCATAATGATTTTCTAGTAGTGACCAAACTATCATGGTACTAAGAATGCCTATATATATATAACAAGTTTGATGCATATGTTTATAAGCTTCAATATGTTGAAAGCTTCAATATGTTGAAAGCTTCAACTCTAGGAGAGTGTTCGATATATTATTCATATATTTAATTCAAGGGCTTAGGTTAATCCTTGTGTAATAATGTTTTATTTGTTATGTATATATTCTTCTGCATAAACACACTAAAGGAATCTATAGCATTAATGTATATCATCATTTCTTTCTAAAGTATCCTAAACATAAAACTAAAATATTGATGTATACTATAAGTTAAATGATGCCTCAAGTTTTAAAATCTGTACGACATTGTAAACACAGGGTAACATATTTTTGTTGCTTTATAGTATAAAATATACTTTTAAAAGAAGCTGAGACCTATCACGGAAGAATTTCATAAGCTTTTTATTCATATACTCTAAACATAGCATAATAATATAATATAAAGTCATATATCTCATTATTTTAATTTTAAAATGAAGATTTTATATCGAAATGATAAGATTTTTTTTTTCTTTTAAATTCAAATACATAAAAATATTTGTTAAAAAATTATTTAAGTTATCAATATTTAAGGGTATCTTCTTTATACTAATTGAAGCTACAGATAGAACAAGAAAATAAAGACGTATAACACACCATAATTGTCAGACTTTTATTCATTAAATACGTTTGTTATATCATATCAGAAAATAAACAATTATGTCTTGACTTTGGTTCTATCGACCTTATTCAACTCACCAAAACCATTGAATATAAAACTAATGAAACATAAAATATGTATCCAATGTTTAAAACCGAACCATAAATCACTCTTTATGATTGGCTGAATCTGTGAATGCAACGAATAATTGTGGAATTAAGCTTTTAAGAAAGACTCAAAGAAAACTATGTTCCACCATCCTTAAAGTCAACTCATCCTTTCTAAAGTACTTTACTATTCATCCTATCAATACATACTGCATTTCAACTTATTGATTTCCATACTTCCAATCATTTTCCAATTCCTACCATCGCAGCAGAACTTGTAGACACAGTGACGAATGTCTGGTAAAAATTTTACACCAAAATACCCAAGGAGTAAGCCGTAGTAAGTCCCAAACCGAGAGTGAACAAAATTGGTTTTTCGAAAACAAAACGTCCTGGCTTTTCTTTCCCGTATCTTATTTTTGTGATTTGTTTATGGACGTGCCTCCTTACCTGGGTGCAAACAACATATGAAAGCAATTGTGTGAGTTTTTTCAGCGCAATACGGACCCGGAATGAAATTGCAGAAATTAGGGCAGAATTTCAAAAGTTTCGGTAGAGGATAGCCTTGGTTTGAAAAAAATGTCTGAAAAACTCTCACGAAATATTTTTTGCCTGAAATTCCACGTAACAATGTCCACTGAATATGGGACAAAACGCGACAAATTTTAGGTCACACGGATGAGTATTCACCCACGAAAAAAATCAAACAGTTTCACACACAAACGAACCTTCCTTTTAGCCCTGGCAGTGATGAACAACAAATTTATTGCCAGTCTTGTGGGACGAATATGGGGCTCAAATCTCAGCCAAAACTCAATAGACACAGTGACGAATGTCTGGTAAAAATTACAGACCAAAATATCCAAGGAGTAAGCCGTAGTCAGTCCCAAATTGAGAGTGAACAAAACTGGTTTTTCGAAAACAAAACGTCTTGGCTTTTCTTCCCCGTATCTTATTTTTGTGATTTCTTTATGGACGTGTCTCCTTACCTGGGTGCAAACAACATATGAAAGCACTTGTGTGACTTTTTTTAGCGCAATACGGACTCGGAATGAAAATGCAAAAATTAGGGCGGAATTTCACAAGTTTCGGTAGAGGATAGCCTTGGTTTGCACAAAATTTCTGAAAATTCTCCCGAAATAGTTTTTTCCTGAAATTCCACGTAAGAATGTCAACTGAATTTGGGACAAAACACGACAAATTTCAGGTCAAACAGATGAGTATTCACCCATGTAAAAAATCAAACAGTTTCGCACACAAATGAACCTTAGCCCTGGCTGTGATGAATAAGAAATTTATTGCAGGCTTGTGGGACGAATCTGAATAGACGCAGTGATGAATGTCTGGTAAAAATTACAGACCAAAATACCCAAGGAGTAAGCCTTAGTAAGTCCCAAACCAAGAGTGAACTAAACTGGTTTTTCGAAAATAAAACATCCTGGCTTTTCTTTCCCGTATCTTGTTTTTGTTATTTGTTTATGGACGTGCCTCCTTACTAGGGTGAAAACAACATATGAAAGCACATGTGTCAGTTTTTTCAGCGCAATACGGACTAGGAATGAAATTGCAAAAATTAGGGCGAAATTTCACAAGTTTCGGTGGAGGATAGCCTTGGTTTGTACAAAATTTCTGAAAAATTCTTGCGAAATAGTTTTTGCCTGAAATTTCACGTAAGAATGTCCACTGAATTTGGGAGAAAACGCGAAAAATTTCAGGTCAAACAGATGAGTATTCACCCACGAAAAAAATCAAACAGTTTCGCACACAAACGAACCTTGCTTTCAGCCCTGACAGTGATGAATAAAAAATTTATTGCCAGTCTTGTGGGAAGAATCTGGGGCTCAAATCTAAGACAGAACTCAATAGACACAGTGACGAATGTCTGGTAAAAATTTCAGACAAAAATACCCAAGGAGTAAGCTGTAGTAAGTGCAAAATCGAGAGTGAACAAAACTAGTTTTCCGAAAACAAAATGTCCTGACTTTTCTTCCCCGTATCTTTTTTCTGTGATTTATTTATGGACGTGCCTCTTTACCTGGGTGCAAACAACATATGAAAGCACTTGTGTGAGTTTTTTCAGCGCAATACGGACCTGGAATGAAATTGCAGAGATTAGGGCGGAATTTCACAAGTTTCGGTAGATGATAGACTTGGTTTGCACAAAATTTCTAAAAATTTCTAGCGAAATAGTTTTTTCCTGAAATTCCACGTAAGAATGTCCACTGATTTTGGGACAAAATGCGAGAAATTTCAGGTCAAACGGATGAGTATTCACCCACGAAAAAAATTTATTGCCAGTCTTGTGGGACAAATCTAGGGTTCAAATCTCAGCCAAAACTCAATGAACACAGTGACGAATGTCTGGTAAAAATTTCAAACCAAAATACCCACGGAGTAAGCCGTAGTAAGTCCCAAACCGAGAGTGAACAAAATTGGTTTTCCAAAAACAAAACGTCCTGGCTTTTCTTCCCCGTATCTTCTTCTTGTGATTTGTTCATGGACATGCCTCCTTACTTGGGTGCAAGCAACATATGAAAGCACTTGTGTGAATTTTTTCAGCGCAATACGGACCCAGAATGAAGTTGCAGAAATTAGGGCGAAATTTCATAAGTTTCGGTAGAGGCCTTGGTTTGGACAAAATTTCTGATAAATTCTCCCGAAATTATTTTTTCCTAAAATTCCATGTAAGAATGACCATTGAATTTGGGACAAAACGCGACAAATTTCAAGTCAAACGGATGAGTATTCACCCACGAAAAAAATCAAACAGTTTCGCACACAAAGGAACCTTCCTTTCAGCCCAGGCAATGATGAATAAACAATTTATTGCTAGTCTTGTGGGACGAATCTGGGGCTCAAATCTCAGGCAAAACTTAATAGACACAGTGACGAATGTCTGTTAAAAATTTCAGACCAAAATACCCAAGGAGTAAGGCGTAGTAAGTCCAAAACCGAGAGTGAACAAAACTAATTTTTCGAAAACAAAACGTCCTGACTTTTCTTCCCCGTATCTTTTTTCTGTGATTTGTTTATGGACGTGCCTCCTTACCTGGGTTCAAACAACATATAAAAGCACTTGTGTGAGTTTGTTCAACGCAATACAGACCCGGAATGAAATTAGGGAGGAATTACACAAGTTTCGGTACCGGATAGCCTTCGTTTGCACAAAATTTCTGAAAAATTATCCCGAAATAGTTTTTGCCTGAAATTCCACGTAAGAATGTCCACTGAATTTGGGACAAAATGCGATAAATTTCAGGTCAAACGGATGAGTATTCACCCACGAAAAAAAATCAAACAGTTTCGCACACAAACGAACCTTCCTTTCAGCTCTGGCAGTGATGAATAAAAAATATATTGCCAGTCTTGGGGGACGAAGCTGGGGCTCAAATCTCAGCCAGAACTCAATAGACACAGTGACAAATGTCTGGTAAAAATTTCAGACCAAAATACCCAAGGAGTAAGCCGTAGTAAGTCCCAAACTGAGAGGGAACAAAACTGGTTTTCCGAAAACAAAACGTCCTGGATTTTCTTTCCCGTGTCTTCTTTTTGTGATTTGTTTATGGACGCACCTACTTACCTAGGTTCAAACAACATATGCAAGCACTTGTGTGAGTTTTTTCAGTGCAATACGGACCCGAATGAAATTGTAGAAATTATGGTGGAATTTCACAAGTTTCGGTAGAAGATAGCCTTGGTTTGCACAAGATTTCTGAAAAATTATCCCAAAATAGTTTTTGCCTGAAATTCCACATAAGAATGTCCACTGAATTTGGGACAAAACGCGTAAAATTTCAGGTCAAACGAATGAGTATTTACCCACGAAAAAAATCAAACAGTTTCGCACACAAACGAACCTCCCTTTCAGCCCTGACAGTGATGAATAAAAAATTTATTTCCAGTCTTTTGGGACGAAGCTAGGGTCAAATCTCAGCCAAAACTCAATAGACACAGTGACAAATGTCTGGTAAAAATTTCAGACCAAAATACCCAAGGAGTAAGCCGTAGTAAGTCCTAAACCGAGAGTGAACAAAACTGGTTTTCCAAAAACAAAACGTCATTGCTTTTCTTCCCGTATCTTCTTTTTGTGATTTGTTTATGGACATGCCTCCTTAACTTGGTGCACACAACATATGAAAGCACTTGTGTCAGTTTTTTCAGCGTAATACGGACCCGGAATGAAATTGCAGAAATTAAGACGGATTTTCACAAGTTTCGGTAGAGGATAGCCTTGGTTTGCACAAGATTTCTGAAAAATTCTCCCGAAATAGTTTTTGCCTGAAATTCCACGTAAGAATGTCAACTGAATTTGGGAAAAAACGCGACAAATTTCAGGTCAAACGGATGAGTATTCATCAACGAAAAAAATCAAACAGTTTTTCACACAAACGAACCTTCCTTTCAGCTCTGGAAGTGATGAATAAAAAATTTATTGCCAGTTTTGTGGGACGAAGCTGGGGCTCAAATCTCAGCCAGAACTCAATAGACAGAGTGACGAATGTCTGGTAAAAATTTCAGACCAAAATACCCAAGGAGTAAGGTTTAGTAAGTCCCAAACTGAGAGTGAACAAAACTGGTTTTCCGAAAATAAAACGTCCTGGATTTTCTTCCCCGTATCTTCTTTTTGTGATTTCTTTAGGGACGTGCCTCCTTACCTGGGTGCAAACAACATATGAAAGCACTTGTTTGAGTTTTTTCAGTGCAATACGCACACGGAATGAAATTGCAGAAATTAGGGAAGAATTTCTGAACATTTTCCCGAAATAGTTTTTGCTTGAAATTCCACGTTGGAATGTCCACTGAATTTGGGACAAAATGCGACAAATTTCAGGTCAAAAGGATGAGTATTCACCCACAACAAAATTCAAACAGAACCTTCCTTTCAGCACTGCTAGTGATGAATAAAACATTTATTGCCAGACTTGTGGGACGAAGCTGGGGCTCAAATCTCAACCAGAACTTAATAGACACAGTGACGTATGTCTCGTAAAATTTTCAAACCAAAATCCCCAAGGAGTAAGCTGTAATAAGTCCCAAACCGAGAGTGAACAAAACTGGTTTTCCGAAAACAAAACGTCCTGGCTTTTCTTCCCCATATCTTCTCTTTGTGATTTCTTTATGGACGTGCCTCCTTACCTGGGTGCAAACAACATATGAAAGCACTTGTTTGATTTTTTTCAGTGCAATACGCACTCGGAATGAAATATCAGAAATTAGGGAAGAATTTCACAAGTTTCGGTAGAGGATAGCCTTGGTTTGCACAAAATTTCTGAAAAATTCTCCCGAAATTGTTTTTTCCTGAAATTCCAAGTAAGAATGTTCACTACATTTGGGACAAAACGAGGCAAATTTCAGGTCAAATGGATGAGTATTCACCCACGAAAAAAAATCAAACAGTTTCGCACGCAAATGAACCTTCCTTTTAGCCCTGGCAGTGATGAATAAAAAATTTATTGCTAGTCTTGTGGGAGGAATCTGAGGATCAAATCCTAGGCAGAACTCAATAAACATAGTGACGAATGTCTGGTAAAAATTTCATACTGAAATACCAAAGGAGTAAGCCGTAGTAAGTCCCAAACGGAGAGTGAACTAAACTGGTTTTCCGAAAACAAAACGTGCTGGCTTTTCCTCCCCGTATCTTCTCTTTGTGCTTTGTTTATGGGCGTGCCTCCTTACCTGGGTGCAAACAACATATGAAAGCACTTGTGTGAGTTTTTTCAGCGCAATACGGATTCGGAATCAAATTGCAGAAATTAGGGTGGAATTTCACAAGTTTCGGTGGAGGATATAGCCTTGGTTTGCACAAAATTTCTGAAAAATTCTTCCGAAATAGTTTTTGCCTGAAATTCCACGTAAGAATGTCCATTGAATTTGGGACAAAACGCGACAAAAGTCAGGTCAAACGAATGAGTCTTTACCCACGAAAAAAACCAAACAGTTTCGCACAAAAAGGAACCTTCCTTTCAGCCCTGACAATGATGAATAAAAAATATATTGCCAGTCTTGTGGGACGAATCTGGGGCTAAAATCTTTTCCAGAACTCAATAGACACAGTGAAGAATGTCTGGAAAAAATTTCAGACCAAAATAACCAAGGAGTAAGCCGTAGTAAGTCCCAAACCGAGAGTGAACAAAACTGATTTTTCGAGAAAAAAACGTCCTGGCTTTTCTTCCCCGTGTCTTCTTTTTGTGATTTGTTTATGGACGCTCCTCCTTACCTGGGTGTAAACAACACATGAAAGCACTTGTGTGAGTTTTTTCAGTGCAATACGGACCTGGAATGAAATTGCAGAAATTAAGGCGGAATTTCACAAGTTTTGGTATAGGATAGCCTTGGTTTGCACAAAATTTCTGAAAAATTCTCCCGAAATAGTTTTTGCCTGAAATTCCACGTAAGAGTGTCCACTGAGTTTGAGACAAAACGCGACAAATTTCAGGTCAAACGGATGAGTATTCACCCAAGAAAAAAAATCAAACAGTTTCGCACACAAACGAACCTTCTTTTCAGCCCTGACAGTGATGAATAAAAAATTTATTGCCAGTCTTGTGGGACGAATCTGGGTATCAAATCTCAGCCAGAACTCAATAGGCACAGTGACGAATGTCTGGTAAAAATTTCAGACCAAAATACCCAAGGAGTAAGCCGTAGTAAGTCCCAAACCGAGAGTGAACAAAACTGGTTTTCCGAAAACAAAACGTCCTGGCTTTTCTTCCCCATATCTTCTCTTTGTGATTTATTTATGGACGTGCCTCCTTACCTGGGTGCAAAAAACATAGGAAAGCACTTGTGAGAGTTTTTTCAGCGCAATACGGACCTGGAATGAAATTGCAGAAATTAGGGTGGAATTTCACAAGTTTCGATAGAGGATAGCTTTGGTTTGCACAAAATTTCTGAAAAATTCTCCCGAAACAGTTTTTGCCTGAAATTCCACTTACCAATGTCTACTGCATTTGGGACAAAACGCAACAACTTTCAGGTCAAACGGATGAGTATTCACCCACGAAAAAAAATTAAACAGGTCGAACACGGACGAACCTTCCTTTCAGCCCTGGCAGTGATGAATAAAAAATGTATTGCCAGTCTTGTGGGATGAATCTAGGGCTCAAATCTAAGCCAAAACTCAATAGACACAGTGACGAATGTCTGGTAAAAATTTCAGACCAAAATACACAAGGAGTAAGCCGTAGTATGTCCCAAACCGAGAGTGAAGAAAACAGGTTTTCCTAAAACAAAACGTCCTGGCTTTTCTTCCCCGTATCTTCTTTTTGTGATTTGTTTATGGACGTGCCTCCTTACCTTGGTGCACAACACATATGAAAGCACCTGTGTGATTTTTTTCAGCGCAATACGGACCCGGAATGGAATTGCAGAAATTAGGGCGGAATTTCACATGTTTCGGTAACAGATAGCCTTGGTTTTCACAAAATTTTTGAAAAATTCTCCCAAAATAGTTTTTGCCTGAAATTCCAAGTAAGAATGTCCACTGAATTTGGGACAAAACGCGACAAATTTCAGGTCAAACAGATGAGTATTCACCCACGAAAAAAATCAAACTAGTTCGCACACAAACGAACCTTCCCTTTAGCCCTGACAGTGATGAATAAAAAATTTATTTCCAGTCTTGTGGGATGAAGCTGGGGCTCAAATCTCAGCCAGAACTTAATAGACACTGTGACGAATGTCTGGTAAAATTTTCAAACCAAAATCCCCAAGGAGTAAGCCGTAGTAAGTCCCAAACCGAGAGTGAACAAAACTGGTTTTCCGAAAACAAAACGTCCTAGCTTTTCTTCCCCATATCTTCTCTTTGTGATTTCTTTATGGACGTGCCTCCTTACCTGGGTGCAAACAACATATGAAAGCACTTGTGTGAGTTTTTTCAGCGCAATACGGACCCAGAATTAAATTTCACAAATTAGGGCGAAATTTCACAAGTTTCGGTAGAGGATATAGCCTTGGCTTGCACAAAATTTTTCAAAAATTCTCCCGAAATAGTTTTTTCCTTAAATTCGATGTAAGAATGTCCACTGAATTTGGGACAAAACGCGACAAATTTCAGGTCAAAGGGATGAGTATTTTACCCACGAAAAAAATCAAACAGTTTCGCACACAATTGAACCTTCCTTTCAGACCTGACAGTGATGAATAAAAAATATATTGCCAGTCTTGTGGGACGAATCTGGGACTCAAATCTCAGCCAAAACTCAATAGACACAGTGACGAATGTCTGGTAAAAATTTCAGATTAAAATACCCAAGGAGTAAGTCGTACTGAGTCCTAAACCGAGAGTGAACAAAACTGGTTTTCCATAAACAAAACGTCGTGGCTTTTCTTCCCCTATCTTCTTTTTGTGATTTGTTTATGGACGTGCCTCCTTACCTTGGCGCAAACAACATATGAAAGCACTTGTGTGAGTTTTGTCAACGCAATACGGACCCAGAGTGAAATTGCAGTAATTAGGGCAGAATTTCACAAGTTTTGGTGGAGGATAGCCTTGGTTTGCACAAAATTTCTGAAAAAGTCTCCCGAAATAGTTTTTGCCTGAAATTCCACGTAAGAATGTCCACTGAATTTGGGACAAAACGCGACAAATTTCAGGTCAAACGGATGAGTATTTACCCACGAAAAAAATCAAACAGTTTCGCACACAAACGAACTTTCCATTCAGACCTGACAGTGATGAATAAAAAATATATTGCCAGTCTTGTGGGACGAATCTGGGACTCAAATCTCAGCCAAAACTCAATAGACACAGTGACGAATGTCAGGTAAAAATTTCAGATTAAAATACCCAAGGAGTAAGCTGTAGTGAGTCCCAAACCGAGAGTGAACAAAACTGGTTTTCCGGAAACAAAACGTCGCGGCTTTTCTTCCCCGTATCTTCTTTTTGTGATTTGTTTATGGAAGTGCCTCCTTACTTGGGTGCAAACAACATATGAAAGCACTTGTGTGAGTTTTGTCAGCGCAATACAAACCTGGAATGAAATTGCAGTAATTAGGACAAAATTTCACAAGTTTCGGTAGAGGATAGCGTTGGTTTGCACAAAATTTCTGAAAAATTCTCCCAAAATAGTTTTTTCCTGAAATTCAACGTAATTATATCCACTGAATTTGGGACAAAACGCGAAAAATTTCAGGTCAAGCGGATGAGCATTCCTCCATGAAAAAATCAAACATTTTCGCATACAAACGAACCTTCCATTCAACCATGACAGTGATGAATAAAATATTTATTGCCGGTCTTGTGGGACGACTCTGGGACTCAAATCTCAGGAAAAACTCAATAGACACAGTGACGAATGTCTGGTAAAATTTTCAGACCAAGATACCCAAAGAGTAAGCCGTAGTGAGTCCCAAACCAAGAGTGAACAAAACGGGTTTTCCGAAAACAAAACGTCCTGGCTTTTCTTCCCCGTATCTTCTTTTTATGATTTGTTTATGGACGTGCCTCCTTACCTGGGTGCAAACAACAAATGAAAACACTTGTGTGAGTTTTTTCAGCGCAATACGGACCCGGAATGAAATTGTAGAAATTATGGCGGAATTTCACAAATTTCGGTAGAGGAAAGTCTTTGTTTGCACAAAATTTCTAAAAAATTCTCCCAAAATAGTTTTTGCCTGAAATTCCACATAAGAATGTCCACTGAATTTGGGACAAAATGCGACCAATTTCAGGTCAAACGGATGAGTATTCACCCACGAAAAAAATCAAACAGTTTCGCACACAAACGAACCTTCCTTTCAACTCTGGTAGTGATGAATAAAAAATTTATTTCCAGTCTTGTGGGACTAATCTGGGGCTTAAATCTCAGCCAAAACTCAATATACAGAGTGACGAATGTCTGGTAAAAATTTCAGTCCAAAATACCAAGGAGTAAGCCGTAGTGAGTCCCAAAACGAGAGTGAACAAAACTGGTTTTCCAAAAACAAACGTCCTGGCTTTTCTTCCCCGTCTCTTCTTTTTGTGATTTGTTTATGGACGTGCCTCATTAACTGGGTGCAAACAACATTTGAAAGCACTTTTGTGAGTTTTTTCAGCGCAATACGGACCCATAATGAAATTGCAGAAATTAGAACAAAATTTAACAAGTTTCGGTAGAGGATAGGCTTGGTTTGCACAAAATTTATGAAAAATTCTCCTGAAATAGTTTTTACCTGAAATTCAGCGTAAGAATGTCCACTGAATTTGGGACAAAAAGCGACAAATTTCAGGTCAAACAGATGAGTATTCACCCACGAAAAAAATCGAACAGTTTCGCACACAATCGAACCTTGCTTTTAGCCCTGGCAGTGCTGAATAAAAAATTTATTGCTAGTCTTGTGGGACGAATCTAGGGCTCAAATCTCAGCCAAAACTCAATAGACACAGTGAAGAATGTATGGTAAAAATTTTAGATTAAAATACCCAAGGAGTAAGTCGTAGTGAGTCCCAAATCGAGAGTGCACAAAAGTGGTTTTCTGAAAACAAAACGTTCTGGCTTTTCTTCCCCGTATCTTCTTTTTGTGATTTGTTTATGGACGTGCCTGCTTACCTGGGTGCAAACAACATATGAAAGCACTTGTATGTGTTTTTTCAGCACAATACGGACACGGAATGAAATTGCAGAAATTAGGGCGGAATTTCATAAGTTTCGGTAGAGGATAGCCTTGTTTTGCACAAAATTTCTGAAAAATTCTCCCAAAATAGTTTTTGCCTGAAATTCCACGTAAGAATGTCCACTGAATTTGGGACAAAACGCGACAAGTTTCAAGTCAAACGGATGAGTATTCACCAACGAAAAAAATAGTTTCGCACACAAAGGAACCTTCCTTTCAGCCCTGACAGTGATGAATAAAAAATTTATTGCCAGTCTTGTGGGACGAAGCTGGGGCTCAAATCTCAGCCAGAACTCAATAGATACAGTGACAAATATCTGGTTAGAATTTCAGACCAAAATACCAAGGAGTAAGCCGTAGTGAGTCCCAAACCGAGAGTGAACAAAACTGGTTTTTCGAAAACAAAACGTCAAGGCCTTTCTTCCCCGTATCTTCTTTCTGTGATTGTTTTATGGACGTGCCTCCTTCTCTGGGTCAAACAACATATGAAAGCACTTGTGTGAGTTTTTTCAGCGCAATACGGACCCAGAATGAAATTGCAGAAATTAGGGCGGAATTTCACAAGTTTCTGTAGAGGATAGTCTTTGTTTGCACAAAATTTCTAAAAAATTCTCCCGAAATAATTTTTGCCTGAAATTCCACGTAAGAATTTCCACTGAATTTTGGACAAAACGCAACAAACTTCTGGTCAAACGGATGAGTATTCACCCACGAATAAAATCAAACAGTTTTGCACACAAACGAACCTTCCTTTCAGCTCTGGTAGTGATGAATAAAAAATTTATTGCCAGTCTTGTGGGACGAATCTGGGGCTCAAAATGTCAGCCAAAATTCAATAGACACAGTGACGAATGTCTGGTAAAAATTTCAGAGCAAAATACCCAAGGAGTAAGGCTTCGTAAGTCCTAGACCGAGAGGGAACAAAATTGGTTTTCCGAAAACAAAACGTCCTGGCTTTTTGTCCCTGTATCTTCTTTTTGTGATTTTTTTATGGACGTGTCTCCTTACCTGGGTGCAAACAACATATGAAAGTACCTGTGTGAATTTTTTCAGCGCAATACAAACCCGAAATGAAATTGCAGAAATTAGGACGGAATTTCACAAGTTGCGGCAGAGGATACATTAGAAGCAAATTTGAAAATAAACACCTTGAGAAGCTAGAGTTAAAATGGAAGTCGGACCACATCCCTAATGATAGAGTTTGTCAATCAGTAGCTATGGTGGTACACCATTCCCAAGTTGGTTATTCAATAATTCTTTATCAAATTTGGTATTCTTACAGTATTGCCTATGTTTGCCCCCCTTTGGAATTTTGTCATCTCTGAAGACCCTTGAAATTGGACAGCTTTGGAATAGTGAGCATTGGTGCTGAATTTTATGGAAACAACTCTTCTTCGTTTATGTCTTTGGAAACATTGATATTCTACAAGATGAAGGAATGGGAATGTAAAACTACTTCTTTTCCACGTCTTCAACATCTTTCTATGGTTGAATGTCCAAAGCTGAAAGGTCTGTCAAACTAACTTCTTCATTTAAAGAAACTAGTTATTCGTTACTGTGATAAGCTCGTCATTAGCACCTCGTCGCATGAAGTCTTGATGATTTGTTCATGTCCACCTGTGAATATTCTCATGACTCATTACGATTTCCTTGAAGAAATGGAGATTGACGGTGACTGTGACTCTCTTACTTCATCTGAGAAGGTGCAAAAACCTAAGAAGAATTTCACAGGAGCACCCTCATAATCATCTCATGGATATACTAATTAATAATATAATTGGAAGCCAAGATCCTTAATTCTTTAGAGATATTCAAACACTCTGTTTAGTAATTCTTATCTAAGAATCAATGATTGCTGGGATCTTAAAAAACTGGACAACAAGGGTCTTTCCCAACTCTCCTCTCTCCAGGAATTGAAGTTTGAAGACTGCCCCAACCTCCAATGCTTACCAGAGGGTATAACTAGATCCATTTCAACTCCTGAAATCTGGGGTTGTCCATTGCTCAAACCAAGGCAAAGACTGGTGAAAGGTTGCTCACATTGAAGACCTGAAGATTTAATGAAAGCTCCAGTTAAAAAGTTAGACATCCACCGATTTTATTAGGTGCCAATTCTCCAAATATCTCTACAGCTTTTGAAATGCAATGTTGTTTGTTGCAAATTGAAATCCAACTAAATATGTTTCCTATGTTTAGGACACTGAAAATTGTGAAGTGCAGAAGTTCTGGCTTTTGGCATTTATTCTTGAAAGATTACTCTGTAGTTGGAAGGTATAGTTCCATCCATCATCATCCTTTGGCTTGCTACTTGGGTAAATTTATTTTCTTGTCCTCACCTATCCATCTTTCTTCTTAATCCATGCTTCGTACGTTAGATTAATGAAGTTTCTGAAAAAAAAAAACAAACTTAATAGAATGCAGTTATTCACACCAATTCTCATGTTCTTAATTCTTTTTGAATGAAAATACAGGTTCATGATATATTGAAAATCCCATGATGTATTGACTGGAGACAAGATGAATGGAAACAGCTGTGAACATTGGGTACACTAAGAAAGGCTTCTTCTGAATTCAGTTTCTAAGGAACTTGTATTTAATATAAACTAGTTTTATTTTCCCTTTTCCTTTTACAGGTATGCTTTTGAATTACTTTAGATAAGACGTTAAAGAAATAGTAATTACTCTTCATACTTGAGGTATCCTATAAAACAAGGGAGAAGGAGTGTCCAGCAAAGGTAAACTTGAAAGTTATTTTCAAATAATTTTTCTATCTGCTTTATATGTTTACACAATGATTTCTTAGGCCGCACCTGAAATAATTAAGAAGGGGATCTGGCAAATAAAATTTTCGAAACAGATTTCTAATAAAAATAAAGGAAGTCCTTCAATTATTCTCTGAACATGATTTTGGAGAGGTCCTTTCTTAGTATGTTGCAAATCATACTGTGCTTCTGTCAAAACATGTAGTTGATCTTAACCAAACAAAAGCATGTGGGAGTATTACTGGAGTTCAATTTTGAATTTATATGTCATGAATAATAGAAATTCCTTAATATAGTCATTGCTTGAGGTATCAAAAAATTATAGTTATGAAACATTCTCTGAATTCATAACAAACATTCTCTGAATTCATAACAAACATTCTCTGTTTGACATAGGACTTGATTTTTCCTGTACTTCACTATTACCTACATGGTTCTAGCTGCCTGTCATTCACAATTTTTCTCAACTATTTTCTTTCTCATCTTTGTCGTTGATGGTTTTATGTAAAGTACGGATCCAACGTTTAATATGTGTTCAATTTCTTCTCTCTAATGGAAGCCATATACGAAAGAAATCATTCATTCATCTTTTTAATAAAACAGTCATGAACCATGTGGATGAAACAGGTATATATCAATTTAGTTTCTCTCTCTATATATAATATATAAAAACTGACGTAGTAGTTTGTTTATAAAATGAGTGGTGGTAGGAGTATATCAGTAGCAGACACCTGCTGAAGATTAGCTATATGTAGTGTGTATATATATATGTGTGTGCCCATGTGAGTGATGATGTTTCTTAGTTGTTTCAATGGTACACAAAAGAGAGTTCCAAGAGTGGGTTAGTAGGACAGAAAAGAAGAGTAAGACTGCATGGGAAAGTTGTGTCATCATTAATTCCTATGAATGTGGTGTCTCATGCAGCCATGATTCATGTTAAAGGTAAGAAAAGCATTATGGTGGCCAATGTAAATAATCATTTTATATAATTTATAGCTATCCACACAACCCACTAATTTCATATGCTCATCAAAGTTTAGATGTTGCTCATTGGAAACTTATCATCTAACTTTTCTAGATAGGATTGTAAAGAAAATGTTGAGATCCCACATCGACTAGAGATTAGAGCCTTTCATTGTATATAAGTGGGTGCAAAACTCAACCCTATAAGCTGATTTTATGGAGTTGAGTTAGGGTTGAGTTAGATTTAAAGTTCATTTTGTAATAGAAAAAAATGAGGCCATTAATAAACTTTAAAAATCAATACATTAAAAAATATTTAAATAAATACAAATTTCTGGACGATCTATTACTGTATCTGAAAATGTTACAAATTTTTTAATGTTATATTCTTCAACGTTTTCCTAGAAATTTCTTCCTAAAATTTGAATACATGTGAAATACAAAATTTCCTATGAGATGCAGGTAAAATCTTTTCAATGTCTTTAATATCTCCATCAATAGAACATCATACTTCCACCACCAAAAACATATCTAATTTCTTTAAGAATACATAATATCTCAAAAATAACTCCATCTATCTAGCTTAGAAGAAGTATCTCACCATCATATTTCATTCTATATTTACACATTTTCTTCTAAAAAAGCACTCATACATTACAAGCAATAACTAAATAACCTTGCGGGATAAGAAAATTCATAAACAAAATTATAAAATAAAATCGAACAATATACATTGACAAACAAATAATGGATCATTAACAACAACAAAAATAGGCATACGATGACTAAAAAAGTCTTAATAAACTCAAACAAAGTTATCAATATTATAAAATATTCTAAAATCACGAAACTATATAATTAATTACTAGAAACAAACAAACCTTGTTTGCATAGTATTTTAATCACACTATTATACATTGAAAACACCACGACATTATTCAAATAAATGCAAAAAACTACACTAACCTTTTAAATGTAGAAAATAACTTAAAAGATAATCTTAAGTTGTAGATCTAGTGAACAAGTAGATTAAAATAATTCTTAGGAAATGCTTTGCAAGATTGTGACTTCAACTCTCCAAATTTTATACATTTATAATGTCTTTACATCAGGCACCATTTCAGAAAAGCAACATTGAAAATATTTGCTTAATATATTTTTAGGAAATCTTAAGTTTTTTAAAAATATTTCTTACATAAAGATAAAAATATATTCATTTATTATTTAGATTAAGAAAATTCAGATTGAGAAATTGTTAATATTTGATATTTTGTTATATTTTACTCTGTATATAGAGTATATGAATAAATAAATCAAACTCCTCCATATCATATATCTTTTATGTTTTTAAGGTATATTAAGTGATAAATAAAGAGATAAAGATACCAAATTAAGTGAATAACGAAAGGATGCGAATTAGTACATCAACTAAATTTGATGAATATAATATAATTGTTGCATAAAAGATATTATTTGAACTCAGATATTATTCAAGAACTACTGTCAGATTTCACTGATGATTTGTTTCATCTTATTATCAGACATACATTCATGGATTACAGTCATTCATGGACTTTTCTTATCCGAAACAGTCAACAATTATTGCTTCACTGGGCCCACAACCCTCTTCCCATTTGTTCATTCATCACAACCGTTGAATGAATATCCAACAGCTCACATTTTATATTGGTTGAGTTGCCATTAAAGAAAAACATGTTCTTAAAGTCAAGTCATCCTTCCTAACTACTCTTCTCATCACTATACCAAGCAATTAAAATTTTGGTTTCGAAATACTGTCAGATTTCACTGATCATTTATTTCATCCTATTATCAGACATCCATTCAAGAATTACAGCTGTTAACACTTTTCTTATAAACAATCAACAATTACTGCTTCACTGGGGCCCACAACTGTCTTCCCTTCATACTTTCATTCATCACAACCGATGAATCAATACATCACTATAGCCATTAAAGAAAAAAGATGTTCCTCTGTCCTTAAAGTCAAGTCATCCTTTCTGACTGATCATTTCATTACTATAGCTTTCATTCCTGCACTGAATCCATTCACTTCATTTCCAACTCCTACCATGGCAGTTGTTGGTGGTGCTCTTCTTTCGGCCTTTCTTCAGGTTGCATTCGACAGGCTAGCTTCTCCTCAATTTCTACACTTCTTTCGTGGAAGAAAACTTGATGAGAAACTGCTCGGCAATTTGAACATCATGCTGCACTCCATCAATGCTCTAGCTGATGATGCTGAACTAAGGCAGTTCACAGATCCACACGTCAAAGCATGGCTTTTTGCTGTCAAAGAGGCTGTCTTTGATGCAGAGGATCTTTTGGGTGAAATAGACTATGAACTCACCAGA
>Ga0123342_1003506_pt1 | contig 25124 bp, 22 predicted proteins | sample Turbeawhitnodule_FD_89960 | JGI IMG/M metagenome (GOLD analysis project Ga0123342, IMG submission 89960) | Root nodule microbial communities of legume samples collected from Mexico - Turtle bean Mexico white nodule | ecosystem: Host-associated > Plants > Roots > Nodule | place: Mexico: Nepantla... | reverse complement strand
TAATATATATATATATTAAATAACAATAAAATATTAAATAAAATGAGTTGAAGATCCTTTAACAAACAAAGGCAAAATTTAAATAAAATTTAATGAGATTATGAGTATGGATAAATATAATTATAAAGTAAACAACTAAATAAATAAGATGACATTATATAACTCATTGATAAATTATAGTTATAAAATTAAAAAAAAAGATAAAATAAGTTTTAAAATACCTTATTAAGCAAAAGTAATTATAAAATTAACGAACAAATAAATAAAATGACATTAGAGACCTATAAAAAAGCAGAAACAATTGTAAAGTTAACAAATAAATAAATGTGATACATGTATTTCCCTCACCTTAATATTTGAAATGATAAAGAAACATGAGTTGAAAATTTTTAAAAAAAACTTAATATAAATTAGTATTTTAATTTTAATAAAACCCTTCATATATATATATATATATATATATATATATATTCTGTAATGTATCTGAAAATAAATAAATTTCATCTGATATGTAATTAGTTATCATTTAGATTAAAATTAAAATCTTTAAAAAATAGAATATGAAAATATTGCAATGATCTAATACTATTTATAGTTATTGATTAGTATAGATATACAACATGGCATTAAATATTTAAAGTATATTTTTGTTTTTGTTTTTTTAGTAAAATTATTAGTATTTAGAAGGTGCTTTTTTTTTTTATATCTATTTAGTAAGTTTATACTTGTCTGTAAATAATTTATCGAATCTCGATAGTATCAAGAATTTCGATTATAATGTGAAGGTATTTGTAATCATTGAGCTAATAAATGTTGTAAAAATATATATCTTACCAAATCAAATGATATTTACCTATTTATAGAAGTCTATTTATAGAAGTGGACTAGAACAATATTCATGTGTAAGTTTATTACAATTTTTAAGTTAATATTATTTTAATTTAATAATATAAACATATTACAATTAATTGATTATTTTTTAATTGTTATTGAGTCATTTTTCGTTTTGGATACGGAAACATATCGATCGTAATATACACTCGATAATCATATAGAGTCATGTATAATATATTTTAATATATCTAATAATATTTAGAATGTTTATTATTGTTATGAAAACAAAAAACTTGTATCACAATTTTCAAACGTATCTCTAGTTTAATTTTTCCAAAGTATATTGTTTATTATGTATTAATCATATTTTGAAGAGAAAAAAATATATCATCTTTAATCTCTCAAATAAATGTTTCTATTTTTCCATTAAAATGAACATTATTGACGTTATTTTCGTAATTAACTAAGAAAATCTCCGTGGATTATTTTAAACTATATTTCTTTTACCTTTTTTCTACACATCTTCATAACTTTTTACTTTATCCTTTTTAAATGCACATGCTTTTAGTTTATCTATAAATTAATTTCCAATCAATTTTAAGAACACTAACAGTTAAAAACAGTATTATATCATAAATTAAATTATTCATCATAAATATAAAATATATTTCAAACATTATGTTAGTTAAAGTAAACTTTAGGTGTTATACTCTATTAAATGTCATCAATAAATTGTAATTGTAAACATTAATTATCAATAAACTTGATAGAAATTCCACTTATTCGACACGGTGAAAAAGATCTAAAATACATTTAGCAACATTGATTATAATATAGATGTTTTTTCAAAGATTAACATAGATGTTAAGATACTAATTACTCAATTAATTAATTAACATCTTTGAAATACTCGTTAGAACTTAACAGAATAATTAAAACATAAAAAAAGCGAGGGATACAAAGGTGGCATGTGAAGTAAGTATCTGAACCTTTCGTGCGTAACACAGGCTAATAGAAATGCAGCGTTTGAAGCACGCGCGAGGGAAGCGAAGGCGACAGAATTGTACCCTACACGGTCTTCCAGTGTGGTTCCGGTAACAGCCACAAAAACGCACATCAACACTGTGTTTTGCCCCCAAACGCCAACCATTTTTTTCCTCGTCGATCACACATCACACATCCATCCAGCAGAGAGAGAGAGAGAGAGAGAGAGAGAGAGAGAGATCGATCTTCCAACTCAAAAATATTTCTTCCAACAAAAATCCCAACCCTTTGCGCCAATCAACGACCCCACACTCAAATCTTTCCCACAATTTTCTCTTTCTCTTTCTCTCTCTCTCTCTCCCTTAAACCCCTCTCTCTTCTTGCCATGCCAGCTTCTCCTTCAGGTATTCATTCACTTCTCTAAAACCCTCACACTCCCAATGCCAACCTTGCGTTTCCAATTCCCGCAATTTTCTCTTCTGTGCTCAATTCCCTAACCGCTGTTCTCAATTTTGTTTCCATTTGAGTTTTTTTTTGGCAGAGAACCGAACCAGATGGAGGAAGCGCAAGAGAGATTCGCAAATCGCTCGGCGCCACCCCAAGCACGAGGAGGAGGAGGAGGAAGACGAAGAAAATCCCAATGCGGAGGACGACCATGCGGAACGCGAGTACGATTCCGAAGAACAAACGCACCACCACCAAAACCACCCTAATTCGCAACCGCATGTGGAGACGGAGGTCCTCTCCGACCATGGCGTGCTCATTTCGCAGTTCCCGGCGGTGGTAAAGCGCTCCGTGAACCGTCCTCACTCCTCCGTCACCGCAATCGTGGCTCTGGAGCGAGCCCTTGAGTCTGGAGACAACAAGGCTCAGAGCGCTCTCACTCCTCCTGTTCTCGAAAACGTATCTTATGGCCAGCTTCAAGCGCTGTCGTCTGTGCCGTCTGATAATTTCGCTTTTGACGGTGATTCCTCTTTTGTCATCACTCCCCCTGCCATATTGGAAGGTCGTGGCGTTGTTAAGCGCTTTGGAGCTAAGGTTCTTGTGGTTCCAATGCATTCAGGTGAATTGAATTTCGGTTTTGTGCTTGTTTGACTTCTGTTTTTTTTTCTGAGTTTTGGAAGCTTTGGATTGATGTTAGTTTGGTTTGGGTTTGTGTGAGCAGATTGGTTTTCGCCTGCCACCGTGCATAGGTTAGAGAGGCAAGCAGTGCCGCATTTCTTTTCAGGGAAATCACCGGATCATACCCCGGAGAAGTACATGGAGTGTAGGAACTGCATTGTTGCGTTGCATTTGGAGGAGCCTGGGAAGAGGATTACGGTTTCTGATTGCCAGGGTTTGTTGACTGGGGTTGATGTTGAAGATTTGACTCGGATTGTGAGGTTCCTTGATCATTGGGGAATTATTAATTACTGTGTTCAGATGCCGAGTCTGGAGTCTCCCAATGTTATGTCTTGCCTGAGGGAGGAGCCTGGTGGAGAGGTCCGTGTACCGGCAGAGGCTTTGAAATCTATTGATAGTTTGATCAAATTTGACAATCCCATTTGTAAGCTGAAAGCAGACGAAATTTATTCGTCATTGACTGCACACAATGCCGATTTCTTTGATCTGGAGGACAGAATAAGAGAGCATCTATCGGAGAATCATTGCAATTATTGTTCTCGTCCTCTTCCTGTTGTATACTACCAGTCTCAAAAAGAGGTACTCTGGATTTTTGTTTCAAATTTAATATTATATTATTGTCCTGTGGCTATTTATTGCCTTCGTCATGTGGGTAATGATGGTCTGAATGAAAGTTTGAATAGGAAGGGCTTCCGTTATGATTAACGGCACATGACCACCTTGCATGAGTATACAGTGCTACTATAGCATTTCGCATTCAATGCATATAGTTGCAGGACATGATAAACCCCCTTTAGTTGAAGATTATTTGTAGCACCAAGTCTAGTTCCTCCGTTTTAAGAAATAGTTATCACCTCCATGGCCCTTTAGATGGGTTATATATGCATGACAGTGGAGTACTCTTTAGATGTTATATTTCACCTGGCACTCTGAATATTTCCCCCTTTACTCAGGCTCATTACACTAACAAAGCAAGAGATAAAAATAACAAGTGAGATTTGGTTTGACATATGTGAATGCATCTACTGCTGTATTGCAAGGATGCCATGTAGAGGTAAACATACAATGCTCACACTTACTCACCAAATATCAACTTGAGGGAATGTTAAAATATTAATATTCCTATATTTTAGTGGTCTTGGGGGTTTTTTTGGTTTGAAAAAATGTTTTTTTGCTTTCATTTTCCTTTTTTCACTTTCAACTACTTTGTTTTCTATTTGTTTCTTGTTTTCAATAGTTTGTTTAAGAAACATAAGGAATCTTCCCGTACAACAATGAAAACAAGGTGATAATTTGGTAATTAAAAGCAAAAGTGGTAATAAAAATAAGAAACATTTCCTCAACATTCCTTTATTTTTTTGTGTTTTATGCTAGGGCTCGTATTGGTTGTACTACAATAGTGCCTCACCCATTATTAATAAATTGGGAGTATTAGATATGTGTTTAGACCTCTCATTTCATTACTTCTATTTTATCTCTTCTCCATCTTTTCTCTCATAATTTCCAATAGGAATTTTTGTATGAAAGGAACTTCTTTTGAATTGACATAAAAATTATATAATTATCAAATGGATTTAGCTTTAGTTTTAAAGCTTTGTTTTTAAATTCAACTTCAAAGTAGCTTTTAGGTTCTAAAAAAGTTTGGCCACCTAAGATGAGGAAAAAGCCTCAAATGTAGGAATTTCCCCCAGCTATTCATAAATTGGTGGAGGAGTTTATGGAAGTATTTGAATTGCACTCATCACAAGTCAATTGTTTACCTGAAGAACAATATTTGGGTTATTTTCTGGGTGGCTTGCAACTTGAAATTAAGCATCACGAGCCAAGTTCTTGTACTCAGATCAGAACAAGAATTCTTGTTATGCAGTACCAATTCCGAAAGAAATGCAATTGTGTGGGTTCGTAACTGGGAGTGCAGGTTTGTCTGCAAAAATGGGATATTCTAGCATTATTTCAAGGCCATCAAAGCGGTTGTATTATAAGGCCCAGAAGGTGATGCAGGATCAGTTATTACCACAAGATGACTGCGGGGTGGAATGGAAGCCAAAGTCATTTCAGTCCAGGTTCGAACTCAAATATCATTCAATCTGGACAAAACAAAGGAACTTCATCTATGGCATTCTCAGGTTGAAGAACAGAGTATTAACATAAAATTCAGCAAAGACAATAAAGGCCTGCATAATTTACATATCAAGAATTGATGGAAAGGAAAAGCAAGGGTTTATGTTTTAGGTGTGAAGAAAAGTTCAGTCCCCTATATCAATATGCAGGGAAACAATTGAGATTGTTAATTTTGGTAGTTAATGAAGCCCTAAACAAAGATGGAGAAGTAATTGTCATTGAAGTAGGTAAATAATGTGGAGAACTAGTTTTTATCTTCCAGCCTTAGTGATATGGCTGATTTTTCTGCAGGCCATAGTGATGGGAGCTGATCTATGGCTGTTTTAAGTGTTGAAAATAACTGCTAGAATTAGTTCTGCATTAGAAACTGCAGAACGGAAGTTATGTGTAGAAAATAACCCTGGTTGTTATGTATTATGTTAGGAGTATACGACTGATATTAGATTGTGTAGTTATTTTCAGTATGCGGACTGAGATTACACTCTGTAAGATACTTCTAGTTCTGGGGACAGCAAGTGAATTGCTGTATTTGTGTAATGAGACATTTTTTGTCCCTGGGACTGGGACAGCAAGTGTGTTGCTGTATTGTGTGCGATTTCATTGTTCAATATTATCTTTTATCACTTTTATCTACTGGTGTTCCATCAGCCTGCGCTTTGCATTTTACTTCAGTGCTCAATCCCCCCTAGAAATACCTAAAGAGAAGTTCCTTTGAGATCTCCAATACATGCCCCACCAAAATTTCATATTCTCAAATATAGTCATCAGCGAATGTGGTTTGTCACACAGTGGTAACCTCTCATATATGCTTTGCCTTCATTTCTTTCTCTGAATGAATCCTGGAATCAATGTTTGCATCAGCCCTTTCCAGGTCAAGTTTGACATTTTATTCCTCTAAACTTGGAACCAGTGTCCTGCTAAACCTTCCATGCTAATATGAGTAACCTTCGTTTCCAGCTTGATCTTCTGTACCTTGAAGGATTTCTTTTTGCAATCAATCCACCACTATTGGGTTGCTGCCACTGAAATCAGGCAAGTTGGTGTTTTCTTGCCCAAGATTGCCTTCATTGACAATGTACACGAAATTGCCAATTACCATCATATTGTCTGCCTGCCTTTTGGCTTATTCAGCTGCAGATTCAGCATCTCTTGACTGGTTGTTCCTTGTCTTCCTCAATCTCAAGGCTAATTCCCTGTTTCTTCATGCTATTATCCAATAGTTGCCAAAGAAATTTCTATACCATCCATATTCTTCCAGATTTCTGCTATATATGCTGCCCATAATCACATTCCATGGTCAGTGACTCAAAACATTGCCAATTTGTCTAACAATTTTACCCATTTTTTCCATGGTAAAAGATCATGCAGGTCAAACTAAATTATTATTTATTACAAATACAAACTCAAAAAACAAAATGAGATTTATAAAAGAGTACTGAGAACAGAGAACAAGAAAGCATTCAATTGCGTTTGTGAAGTATATAGTATGACAAGCAGTAAAGCAGAGAACTCTCCTTCCAAGCTTTCCGTGCTCGGTCCTATTCAGAATGAATCCTAAACTATTTAAACAATCTGGTCAACAGTGTGACCACTCTATTGTACCTAACTTATCTATAATTACTTTACTTTAACTTCTTTGGCTCAATGTCTTTTATTCTTGTATCTTGGGTCCCTTCATGCACTATGATTATTATCCCAATTACTTGTGTCTTGAAATTAAGATTTGTATCGAGACTGGAATGGAGCATCTGTCTTATAGCCATTATAGTGACTGATCTCACAGCAGAGAAATGTTTACTATTTTGAGTGTATGCAAGTCTATGCTTCGTAAAAGAGGACTATTAAAGTTTTAAGAAAAACAAATGTTATAAGTTAAGTGTTCCTTTACCTGATATATAGTAATAGAAAATTTGTAAACTATGGGCCCATTATTAGTTGACCCTGGTTACTAAGTAAGCTGCAGATTAACTTTGAACACCTCTTCCATCATATTGAATTAGAATCTCTTGTTACAGGTTGATATTTTACTCTGCACTGATTGCTTTCATGATGGGAGATTTGTCATTGGTCATTCAAGTATAGATTTTTTAAGGGTGGATTCGACAAGGGATTATGGTGAACTAGACGGGGATAATTGGACTGATCAAGAAACTTTACTGCTTCTTGAAGCAATGGAGATTTACAATGAGAATTGGAACGAAATTGCTGAGCATGTTGGCACCAAGTCAAAAGCACAATGCATTCTTCACTTTCTCCGTCTACCCATGGAAGATGGAAAATTGGAAAATATTAATGTTCCAAGCACCTCTGTGTCATCCAATGCAATGGATAGAGATGGTAGTGGAAGACTGCATTGTTACTCAAACGGAGATACTGCAGGTCTATCTTATACTTTTAATTCAACCTGCTTGTTATATGGTTTTGATTTAGTATCTATGCTGTTACAGGGCCTGTCCATCAAATTAGAGATTCTGACAGCAGGCTTCCTTTTGCAAATTCTGGAAATCCTGTTATGGCTTTGGTGGGTGACTGCTAAGGATATGCTTAAGTTATTATTCAACTAAGGCAATTGAAAACATGTTTATCAGCATAGGATGTGGTTATAGTTCTGCACTTAACATCATGTACTTAACTAATTTATTCATGTTTATTTATAAAAAAAGCTATAAACAAAACTTGTTCCTTCAAGTTACATCGCTTCTCTTTGATGGAACCACCACATTACTGGTCACCGTGCTTACTAAAGCATTAAAGGGTGATGTGCTGACTAAGATATTGTATCTAGTCTCTTTAAGTTTCACAACAAATTAAACTGCCTTTTATATTCTGCAGTTCTTATATGTTTTGTTTTGGTTGGTGCATTCCAAAGGTTGCCTTTTTAGCCTCTGCAGTTGGACCAAGAGTAGCTGCTTCTTGTGCTCATGCAGCATTAGCAGTATTGTCAATGGATAATTCTGGCAACAGTTCACAGGTGGAAGCACCAGGACATGATAATAGGTGAGTATGTCTGTCATAGCCAGTGCAGTTTTATTGGATGAACTGTGTTCTCCGTGGTTATTACTCATTGGTCTTGTACATCTTATCTTCTGCTTTTGGGCTTTTTATTTTATTAAACAATTCTTTAAGTGGAATCGAACCTTGTGCAAAACTCCCGTAAAAGAAAAAAAAAGAATAGACAATACTAATTTGTGTCTGTATCCTGTTCCGATGGTAGAATAGTATGGTGGGTGGAGCGGAAGATTAAGCTCTACTTGTCCGGTTCTTTTTGTAAAGTTACTAGTTTAAGAATTTTGTAATAAAAATTAATATTTTTCACATATGCAGGACAAATTCCGAAAACATACGTTGTCGAGATGGTGGGTCTCATGGAGAAACAGCGGTATCAAATAATAGTAATGGTCAGTTTTGGTTGCTTTTTATGTTGCCGATATACAACCTTACCCCAGCCCTTTAATAAAACCCAGTATGTAATTTTCTTCTTGGGAATACTTCTTTTCGTTTCAGAGGATAAGGCAAAGGTACATGGTTCATGGAGTCTAAATGATGGTAGGACAACCCCACTATCTGTTGAGAAAGTTAAAGATGCAGCTAAAGCAGGCCTCTCTGCAGCAGCGATGAAAGCAAAATTATTTGCTGATCATGAAGAGCGAGAAATTCAGAGGTTGTGTGCTAACATAGTTAATCATCAGGTATCACTGTTGTTTTCTGACTGTAATTCCAGTTGATCAAACTAAAATGTCAGATGTAGTTAATTTCTATTTTGTCCATTTCTGTCTGGATGGTATGCATCTATGTGTGCAAACAAGTTAACATTTTTCTTAGAATAAAGTAAATTAAGCAATTGGAGATTACTCAAAATCAGGTGCGGAGCTAGTATTTTGATGTTTTTAACTTTTGTTAGTGGCTTGCTGTTATTGCCAGCTGAAAAGATTAGAGTTGAAGCTGAAACAGTTTGCGGAAATTGAAACATTGTTGATGAAAGAATGCGAACAACTGGAGAGAACAAAGCAAAGGTTTGCTGCTGAACGGTCTCGTGTAATATCAGCACGTCTTGGAGCTGCCGGAGCCGCACCCACAATGACTACATCGGGTGTTGGTCCTTCAATGGCTAGCAACGGCAACAACAGGCAACAAATGATCTCTGTTTCTCCCTCACAGCCCAGCATCTCAGGGTATGGCGGCAACCAACCAGTTCATCCGCATATGTCCTTTGCCCCACGACCTTCGATGTTTGGGTTGGGGCAAAGATTACCGCTGTCTATGATACAACAATCACAATCAGCTTCTTCAACTGCCATGTTCAATGCCCCCGGTAATGTGCAGCCCACAACCAATCATCCATTGTTGAGGCCTGTATCAGGAACTAACTCTGGTTTAGGTTAAATTGGGGAGTAGATTTTGAGTTTTGGAACTTTAAAGGTGTAATTTTCTTTGGTAATCATCTATTTCAGAAGCGAAGAGGAGGTTAGGTGGATGTGCCAAAAAAGTTATTTACTCTGTAGATCCTGTAATTCGTTGCAGTTGATTGTGAAACTGTTGCTTAATGGAAAAATAAGTATTATGTGATGCTCCAAATTCTTTCTTGTTTATTTTCTTGTGGCCTTTAGGTACCTTGAAATCATGTCAAGTGGCACAGATCTCGTTTAGTTAGATTACATTAAAACTACTTGGATGAAAAGGGCCACGCTATGAAGACTGCTGTTTTCACTGCTCGTGTATGTTATATCCTAAATGTATTGTTATATCCTAAATGTAACAATACTGTGCTTAGAAGATAATCAATAAAAGCTTTGTTTTTATGACTTTTTTTATTCTATTTGTAGTATAAAAGAAAGAAAAAGAATTAGAATGAGAAATGAAGAGTAGAAAAAAGATACAAATTAAAACGATTTTATTTGTTAATAATTTTATTTATTATTTCTAATATTATTTTTTAAATGATTTATGATTAATAATAATATTATTATTATAAAATAACGAAAAAAAACTTATAACTAATTATCTCATAATTGATTATGCATTAAATAATACTTTAAAATATTTATTGTTTCTAGTAATACGTTGCCCTAATAGGAAGTAGTAAAGACAATGAAAAATAAGTCATGGTTTGAGAAAGAGGGAACTAATGTTTTCTTCAAGTTTGAACGAGGAGAAAGAAAGACGATAAATATTATTATTTTTATTTAATTTAGGTTTATTAATCACAAGTTTATCCATAAGATAACACAATTTTACTGTAACTCACTAACTATGAAAGTATATTTATTTAGTTGAGTTTAGAAATTTTTACTTTAATTTTGTTTCAAAATAGACCCAAATTTGGTAGCAAAGAGTAAGACAGAAGTGCACATTTTCTCCCATTTCTTCTCTCTCTCAACAGGAACGACGAAAACCTCGCCTCTCCGCTTCGTCGGCACTACCGGCGGCGATCTCATCTTCTCCGTTGAAACCGATTCTCGAAAAAGAAATACTTTGAGATAACGGTTGTGAGACGCTTTGAGTAGTGTGAGTGTGACCTATCAGCGCCGATGTCAATGAATACGGAAAGCTCCACTTCACAATTTCCAGTGTCTCAACTCAATTTCTCTCGGGAAATCAATGTATGCATGCATGAGTGTCCGTTTCTTGCAACTCTTAGTAGCCAACAACTAATTTTGAACTCCCTACCATTGATTTTATAATTTTAGAAGATGCAATGAAGTTTTAAACACAGATCTTCATTTCATTTTCTAAATTCCCAAAGTCAATGTTAGAGGTTCAAATTTAGCTGTTTGATTTATATTTTTTAATGTTGATAATTAATACTAATGTTAAAATGTTGGTATTAATGTTTAGAAGTTGCTTGCTTGCGTGCAGGGAAATGAAACGGAGATTATTATTTCGAGATACGAAGATCATTTTCTGGTGAGTGCCGATGGAGTTGTTTTCTATGTTTTTATGGTGATAGTACTTAATTTTCTGACTGCTTATCAGGTTATTGCTACTCAAATAGGAACCATGGGGACAATAGTGTATGCCAGGTCTGCATGTGACTTCTGTGCAATATCATTGATTTCATTTATATTTCTTGACCAGTAAAATTTTGAGCAACTAATCCTGATAATAAATATAGTACTACTGATACTAAAGAGAATTCCACATCTAAGACCTTGTTTATATAGAGTTTTATGAGATATCATTGCCTTTGTTACACTCAGTCACTCAGGTCACCTTTGATTAGAAAATCCATCCCCTAATGTGCAATGGACATGTAGAGATCTTTATTTAACTTTTTAGTCACCTTTGGCTTCTAACCATGCATGCCACCCCTAAAAATGGATCCACTCCTCCCAACTTGAACAAGTCAATCTCCTTCAGGGTCATTTAAAGAAACCGTTAACTTCAAATTTTGACAGCACCCTCGGGGTAAATTTTTTGTGTCCATCCCATAATCTAACTCCAAATGGAGTGGTCGGGAATACCGTTTATCCCAATTACTTTACTAATTCCCAAGCAATGAAATATGACTTGCCCCACCATCTATCTTGATAACTACAAAACAAAAGGACTTGTCCACATGATGACACTTTATAGTTCTCAGTTGTGTAATTTCTCCTACTTAAAAGAGAGATAATTTGAGCATCTAACATGCAATCCAATTGGTGGATCTTTCTACAGAGTTTCTCCTTCCTGAGAATTGTCTTTTCAATCTCGTCTTCCTCCAATTTTTATCATCTGCCAAAATAGTAACCCTGATACTTTTCTTGGACATCTATGTTCATCTAAATGGCTGACCTGCCAAGCCAAAGTGAAAACGCTTGCCCTCATTGCTTCTTCTTTATTCGGAATATGGCTACTAACGCTTCTGTTTCATCGTGGATAAGCACTAATAGTACAGGACTTGGTAGTTGATTGTGCAGGTGCTGTGTTTTCCTCCACACAGTCTTTTTCTGAATTTTGTTTTGGTTGGGCCAGTAGTATTCTTGAAAAGGCGTGACAACTTCATTCCTTGGATCCCAGTTTGAGTTGCAATTCCTCCTTCACTTGAGTTATGTGTAGATTTGACATCAAAACCAAGGTTGTCAAAACCGGACCAGTCACTGAACTGGTGAAGGTATGCATTTAAGGTTCAAATTCAGAGGTTCAACAAGGATCGAGTCAATTTTAATAAAATAATATCATTTTAATATTTTAAATATAATAATGCTATATACAAGTAGTATTAATTAAAACAGGATGACACATGAATTTATAAGATTTGAATTTAAACTTCACTTAAAAGTTTCGTAAGACATAACCTATTAGAGAATTAAGTTATATATGAAACCAAACAAATCTAATACATCATATTTAAGTTAAAAAATAACATAAAGTTCATTAGAAACTGTAAGTCTCTTTAAAAACACCAACTACAACAAGAAAACACAAGTTTTTAGAGCTAACTGTTTGAATCTCTCAATTTGCTGGTTTTCCCTATTTTTCCAGTTCATGGCCGATTCAACTGGTTTTATCCTGGTTCAAATGAATTTCAGTTTTTAGGAAGCTTTGGAATGGAGACTGGTCTGGTTCCCAGCTCAACTGGTTGAACCGGCTGGTCCCGTCCAGTTCTGACAACAATGCTCAAAACACTGTGTTGGCACACAACTCTTTGATATCTCAGGCAAGATGTATGGACTTTGTACTATTATTAAGATTGTGTTCATACTTGGTATTGCACTTCAGTACTTCATCCGTCCAAGAAATATCTCATTTTTTCCTTGGGGACATCCAATACATGCACCACCAAGATTTTGAAATCTTGTATATACATTACCGGCTGATCTTGATTGCTGCTAAGTTGGTTGCCTTTCATACAAGCAGCCTAAATATCCTCCCCCAAATCAATGCATGACTGATCCTTGCCTCTAAATACAACATACCTACTCTTTTGCTTCTGCTGTCATACCTCAAAAAAATTTCTCTGCACTAGCAGTCCAAATCATGAGGTTGCTGCTGTTGAGATGGCAATTTGATTTTGCTCTCAGCTTTGTCCTTATTCAGCCACAAGTTTGGTGTATCAGAAGTGAGTTGTTCATAACCTTCTCCTCATTCAATATTCTTTCTATGCCATTCACATACTTCCAAGTCTTCCAACATTAGAATCTAGAGAATGTAATTGGAATCCATGTTCGCTGGGTTGTCCACAAGATTTTCCAAAGCCTCTGTCATCAGGTCCATGTTCTGGCAGGTCAGGCCTATCTTGTTGTAGATCCAAGATAAAGTTCTTAGATATTAGGGAAAGAATTAAGAGATGGAGAAGAGAGAAAGAGAAGAAACTACCCTGTAATGGTTTATCGAATAAAAAGGTCAGAGGAGAGAATTATCCTCCCAACTCCCTTGGGATTCCCCGTGGACAAAGGGTTTTCCCTTTCACGACCAAGTTACTTGTTCAGTTCCCAAACTTTACAATCTGAATGAACCCTCTTCTACGCCTCTCCTATTAGTCAAGAGATCTTCCTCATTTTAACTTTTCCTGCATAACTGATTCTAGAAGTAATCCAACTGATTTGACTGATTTTCCTTGTCTTCTCTTTTCTTTTTTGTGTACCCTTTTCATTTAATTCTTCTGAATCCATCAACCCTTCTAGAAACCCTTGCTGGGGACCCAAACCCTTATGCTCATGTGTTGACTCAAATAATTGGAAACCCCTGTTGACAACTAACAAACTAAAAAGTTGTTAAAATAACTAGGACTTTAGATAAATCCTTGTTTTTTTGTCAGCTTAAAATTATGTATCATCATGCACTTTCAAATTATTGATATGTTTCAAAAAGAAAGGGTTACTCACACAGTTGCACATATGACTTTTCAACGCCAGAAAGGAAGAAGGGGTGTCCATCAATCCGACATTCAACGTTTCTGTTATGTTCGGCAAACGGGATGAGGTATGCTTGTCTATGCCTGAGATTATCCTTGATCTTTTCTGTCATATTCGGCTTATTGTTCACTGAATACATTGATGCAGCCAATGTTAGTAGCATGTGGACGCCAGCTGATTGAGCACATGAGGTAGGTATTCTTTTGTTATTTGAGAGAAAATCTCCAACTTTTTCAGATTTTATTACGCATCTAGAGTGTTCCACTTTTCCTCAAAAATTAATTTGGGTTTCAAATATCCCTTAAAAGAGATATTTCAAATTGTTAATATGTGACCCTTTTTTGTTCATGTATAATTTAATAATTCGTTTTCGGTAATCATGTTGACTCTCCAATTCTTGATTTGCAGTTTGTCTGGCTCCTCCAGGCCATTGGTGCTCTCGCTTGGTCTTAAAGACCATTCTGTGGTATGTTTTACTGCTTTGCTCTTCCTCACTCAAAAGGAAAAGAATCAACAAACAAATAACCATACACATTTCAATCAATATGCAGGAGACATTGAAAGGCATTGTTTCTGCTGTGATGGACAATAGCATGTGGTAAGAAATTACTGATGAAATATCAAGTGATTGGATTTCTACCAAAAGGAAGTTCTAAAGAAAACCGTGATTGGGTTTTAATGTCAAGTTTTCAAACTTATAATATTTTTTAATGCGAATTTTGCAGATACTATAAGTGTAGAGAGACACTGTTGAATTAATGACCGGAGTAGGAAGCGGGATAGTAAAAGTAGAATTTTTAAGATCGCAATTTTCATGCTGTTTGTCATATAATAAGTAACTCTTTTAAAATTGCACTAAAAATAATCGAAAAATAGTTTTCCCCCTTGGTTAGGTAAATAAACCTTAAACGACCATTATAAAGGAACATATATGATATTTTTAATGTGTAATAATATATTTGTAGGAATAAATATATTATAATATTTTAATTTTGTTGTCAAATGTATTTTAATTATATACTTCATAACTTTTGTGTTTAATTATGTTGTTATTCATTGCGCAGAGTAAGTATAGTTTTCAGCTTGAGAATACTAATATAATAAATAATTAAATTAAAAAATATTGTATTGAGTATGGAATTGTTCAAATTAAACAATTTAAATATTTAATTTTCTATACTTAATTAATACAAAGAGGTCATGTTTCATCTTAATTTTGATGGCGGTAGATTTAATGTCATCATGTCCATGTTGTGTATTTAAATAAAACAATGTCAAAGTTTTGTAAAAATTAAATATGATATTTAACTTGTATATATTAATCAAGTTTGAAAAAAAATTCTTAATCGAAATAGAAGAACGCCTTGTATAAAAAAGTGAAATTAAAGAATTTATTGTGATTAATGTATTATAATTTTTTGCAATAGTCTAAATCGTTTCAAGAGAAAAAAAAACCTCACTGTATTATAAATATTTGTTAAAATGACTTGGAAATTGATATTGAATAAAGATAAAAAAAAGTAAATAAAATAAAATAAAAATAAAAAGATCTACAAATTTATTGTATTAAAGTTTTGAACTAAAAACAATACTCTTGTTTTTTTATATAAATTTATTTATGATTAATTAATGTGAAATTTACCATTGGTGTCTTTGTTTCAAGAATCCACATAAAAATGGAGTAGAGGTGTTTCAAATGTTTGCTAAAAGAAATCTAACGTATTTCACCATCAAATCGTACGGAAATTTTTTCTTTTAACACTATCTCAAAAAAAAAAATTTACTTTACAATTCACTTTAATAATATAATAGTATATATTATAATTTTAAATTAAAAAATAAAGTAAATATTATTAAACTATTATTATTTAAAAATGTCAAGTGAATATTTTTCATTTGATAGATGTTAAAGTATCATATTTTTTAAGATTTTTAAACCAAAAAGAAGATTAGTTTGACATTCCTAAATAAAATGTTCCCACTTAAGAACTAACTTTAATTATATAATAATATATATATATATATATTCTAATTTTATATTAAAAATAAATGAATATTTTTATGTATCACTCAGACATGGTTAAATGTGTCCTCCATGCCTGTGTTGCAGTGCAATCTAGTATGTGTATGTATATATAGTGTGCAGGTGAGAATAACACATTCATGTACTCGAAGAAAATGGATTTAATACAACAAAATGCATAGTGTAAGATGAATGTGTTACTTTGCATTACAAAGTCGAAAATGGCAAAGGTACTTACCGTGGGGGGTTTTATTCCAAAATTTTGGGCACCACTTGATCAGGGGATTTACACTGAAATGGTTTTTCATATAAACTAACTTAAAGATTACATAACATGGCAGTTAACTATGTAGTACACAGAAGAAACACATGGGTGACAATTGGAGAAGAGGTGATGGTGATGCATTTTAGTATAGTGCAGGTCCCCTATGGTGGTAGGGGGATATCAGCCAAGTCTTCTCTGTAGGGAACTTCACTCAACTCTAATTGACCATCAACCATAAACCCCTTTTCCATCTGGGTTTGCACTGCTCCTTCATTCTTTCTCTCAATATACGTCTTAACAGTGTCTTTTCTGAAGGTTAGGTATATTACTGCGCCCACATAAAGTGCCATTAGAGGAAACACTATGATCCCAATGAACACATTTGCCACCTTTGGTAAACTGTTTTTAATTAACCAACCCACGAAGGCAGTAGAAAGGTAGTACACATTGATACCAATGATTCCCAAGCCCAGAATCCAAGAGATCACAATTATCTGCACCAAAATTATGCCACTTTTTTTCAATCTAAAATCTTTAATCTTGCTCCAACACATAATGCTCTAAAGTCTATCATTCTTTAAACCATAATTTAAACAGCATTTATGTAGACGAGGGAAGAATACAACTCACAATCATAGAATTTTTGTGAGGTCCCATCTTTGTACTACTGCTGCTGAACTTAAGGAGAGGTATTAAAGCGAATGGAAGCTCAAATGAAAGTATCATCTGCAAAACAATTTACAATGCAGTTTTTTGTGATTTTCTTTTCAATATAATTTTATTCACTGATTTGTTAACCAATGCTCTTAGAACATTTACTAGAAAAGAGTTGTAGAATATACAAACCGATGCAATAATGATAAGCCGACCAGCTCCTTGAGAACCCCCAATGATCGAAACAATAAGACTAGGTGTTATGGCAATGCACCTGGTCACAAAGTTTCTAATCCATGTTTTCATCCTCATGTCCAAGAAACCCTATTTCATCAAACCAACAACTTGAGCATATATCCTTCATCAAATCATAAAAAACACAGTGTTTAATGATATTTCTAAGTAACCTGCATGATGAATTGCCCTGCATAGGTTCCAGTGATGGCTGAACTTTGTCCTGAAGCTAGCAGTGCTATGGCATAAATGGTAGAGCTCGACCGTCCCAACACGTTCTACAAGCAAAGGACAACAATTTTTGGTGTCAGAAAAATTGGAGCCGAAATAGGATTAAACTTAGCATCATGATTTTACTATGGCAACTTCTGTAGTGAACTAGATAATTAACCTTGAGAAGGAAAGAAGCAGAGTTAAGGGTAAGATCGCTGCACTGATGAGCATTTTCTGCAGAAATATTTTCAGCAGCGCAAACAGTTCCGGACACAGAAATCATCGCTACATTGATCAGGAATGCCACAAACAGAGCAAATCCACTTTCTATGAGAAAGTATCTACATGCATCCTGCGTAAAATCAAGCAAATACGTTACACATATTAATCTTACTTACTAAAAGCTTTCTTTATTTTCAGAGTGGCTTACATTGATGCCACGCACGGAACTGGGTACTTTTCTTGACAGGACCAGAGCAGAGTGGAGGAAAAGATTATGCCTGCATTTTGTCAGCGGCTAAACTAGTTTATAAACTTAGTTTGGTTGGGTGCATTATGCTAATAAACTGAAACAAAATTAAAACATGCTGCTATCATTTTGCTACTAAACAAAAATAATGATGTATTAATAATGAGAAATGTTAGTTTCACAACTGATCCATTTCAGGAGAAATCAGTATAATATTATTTCTCTTCCGAGTTGTAATATGGTATATGAATCACTAGAATATTACTTCTCTTTCAATTGTAATATAGTATATGAATGTAACATATGAGCAGTGATTAGTAATTTAAATTTGTGAAGGAGTGTTTGATAGTTTAAAGTGATTTTTGAGGGGAGAAAATGGAAAAAAGTAGTAACTAAGTAGAAGGAAAAGAGGAAGTATACGGCATGACAAGGGCACCCAAAAGAGCAATAGCATCGCCTGTAGCTCCCTGACCACTGAGTTTTGGAATAAACATTCCTTTTAAAACACCAGATGCAGGTGGTTTTACGTAGCTCATTTCCCCAAAGAAACATCCAGCCATTACAAAAACCAGCACTGATATCAGCAGTTCTAACTTCCTTACCTACACAAACAACACCAACACTCAGAAAATTGTAATCATTTAGAAACAAATTTGTGGAAAAGACCAACTTAAATTCTCCTTTTCTAATCCTCTGCTACTGTTACAAACTGACAAACACATCAAAGCATAAAAAGAAAATTTGAAAGGGGATTTATGATTCAAAGAAAATTAAGAAAATATCATGAGCTTTTAGGATCTTAATTCTTCATTATTACAACAACAAAATGATCAAAATTACCCCAAATCTCTGCAGACCAAGAAATAAGAGGGTGCTGCAGCCAGTTATCAGAACTCCTGCCCATACAGGGATGTGGAAAAGTATGTTCAACGCGAAGGCTGTGCCAATCACTGTCATCATCAAGTTTGGATCAAATTAATTACCGTCAATGTCTACACTTTGATTTAACTTTATTTATTTATATACATATAGATAGATACATAGATGCCAACTTTGTGAAAAACTGTAATTATTTTTTAAAATCAAGAAACCATTTCTAAGCTGTTAAGCATAGTTATGAATTTTTTTATATTTAAATTAAGGGTATGGCTTGAATTGATTTAATAATGAGTTAACTCAAAAAAAATCTTAACCTAATTTGACCAACCAAGGGTAGATAGGTTACTTGAGATGATTTATTTAAATATATTTTATTTTTCCAATTTCTTACAATACAATATCTCATCTATTTATAGTAATTCAGTGAGATGTTTACCCATTTCACTAAACACTAACCACAAGTAAAAAATATTATTATAAAATGTTAATTTATATAAATGAGCAATATAATAAATTAAACATCTAAACTATTCAAATAATATACATAAATGTTTAAAAAAAATTATAAAGAGTTATTATTAATAAGTTATGAGTCAGCCTAATTCCAAGTTAGTGGATTAAGTAAGTTAGATTCAATTTTATCCATACTTAATAAAAAAAGCTATTTTTTTCCAACCTAAATGGATTGGAACTGATGCTGAGGTGGGTTGAGATACTCTTTCTTGTCTCAAGCAGATGTTATGACATCCTTTATCTAATTTTCTTTTTCAAGTCAATAAATTTTAAATAAAAATTGTTGTGAAAGTATTTTTTTTAAGAACATTACACTCATAAGATTTTGATTGAAGTTGAAAGGGAAAAAGAAATGAGAACCTTCAGGTATGTCTGCAGCTATGACAGCGAGCTCAGCTAATAACCATAAGCAGTACTTCACCAATAATGGATATTCGGCTTTACACAATTCTGAAAGGTGTTTTCCTGAAAAATTCAAAATCACAATAATAATTTGTCAAACACAAACTATATCAATCTCATTCATTTTGTATTGTTTGTTTTGGATCTTTCTTACCAGTGCTTACGCCCAGATTCGCAGCCAACGATTGAATTATAAGCGCAAACACCAGTCCAATGAGTATCACCCACAGCAGCTAGCACAACAAAACATGTAATTTCAGTTTTCGAGCCTTTATTATGTATTTAACCAAACAAAAACTTGTCTCAAAACATCTTTAACTTTGGCATGTATAACACTTCGGGTAATTTGTTGTCATATACCTCATATTTGTGGTCAGCTCCAGCTTGCAGATCAGTTTCCACTGCATATATGTAAATGGCAAAGAATCACTAAGCTTACACAGATACAAGAAAACATGATAAAGTGTGGGAGACACATAACCATATTACAACTAGAAAGAGAAGTAATTTTTGAAATTGAGTGAGAGAATTACTGTTTCCGGGATCAAGGTAAGCCAAGGAGACGAGAAAGCCAGGTCCTACATATGCCATGAACTTTTTCCACCCAGGCTTCTGTGATGAACAATGTTGAAATATATGTTATACATATATATCATGTTCTTAACTCAAGTTCATTGCATTGTTGATGTTAATTAACACATATCCAATAAGTGTATAAAAGTTTGAGAAATGATCTTAAGAAGGAGAAGGACCTCATGAGGAGATGATGCAGGAAGATGGTTAGAGGGAGTGACATTGACTGCGACTATGCGGCTGCTACCTCCATTAACTCCCTTTGGTTGTTGTTGCATCAAGCTAGCCATGTAAGAGTTTTGTGTGCTTGCAATGCAATGCAAGGTGAAGGATGAAGGGTGATTAAGTGAATGTAAAAGTGTCTATATTTATAGTGAATACTCAATAGTTATGCCTGGTTTGGAGTTGAGACAAGTTAATTAAGAGTTCCATTTTCATGCCTCTTTACTCTCAGCTACCTGACACCACATAGCATATTTTTTTATGGAAAATGATAAGTTGATAATTATTGGAGTTGTATACACTATATATAGGTTTAAAAATAAATATATATAATAAAAAATAAATTTGTTATTAAATGATATAAAAAAGTATTAAAATAATAATATTAAAAGTTGTAATGTGATTGGATAAAAAATTGGAGTTTTACATGTATCATTGTCATTCTTTTATGCAGATGGCATGAATCTTCTTCACCTTATAATTATATAATTTACTTACGCTAATATCCATCTTTTACATAACTTTTCATTGTTTAAGGAAAATAATCCTGCAACCATTCTACTACTTTTTTAACCATCCAATTATTACTAACCACTCGATCTTTAGATATTTACTCAACAAAAACTCGTTAACATTTTAAAAATTCAAAATATTAGTGCCAAGAATACAATTTTCTAATTTAATCATATTCTGATTCCTTCACTACATGGTTAACATGTCAATGGATTAGGTATTAATTTCCCTCTAATTTTTATTCTCTCCAAACAAATCACAACAATTTGCTTAAACTTTTGACCACTGTAGTTATTTCGAAAATAAATTAACTGGGCAAAGTGAAAACTAACAACATGCAATTAATTTAAAAAGAATGATATATCGATTATCATTTTTTTAAAACTTCCATTCTAAAGCTCTTAATATTATTATTTTTATATTAATTAATTGTAAAAGAATTTGATTTTTTTTAAATTATCACATAAAAAATTATATACAATTATTTATTTTTCAAAAATTTAATTAAAGGTGACGTTCATATCGTTAAAAAATATACACTCACTTTACAACTTAAAATATTATTATTTTAATCATATTTTTTTATATATTTTAATATAAATTATAAATATATTATTATATTATTAAAATAAGTTGTAAAGTGGGAATGTTTTGTTTCTTTTCCCTTAATTAAATCCATCCCTATATAAATTGTACTACCTCGATAAGAACAGAAATATAGTATGCTATATATATATACACTCACTAATCGACGTGTCCACACTATTTTTTGATAATTAAAAAATAGTTAGTACACTTTAAAACCCAGTTATCAGAAACGTTAAAGGTAAGAGAACAAGTAAGGTGAATACAAAAACAGATATAAATGTGAAAAACTCCATTTTAATTTTTCTGACACTGCAGAATAGAGTCAACAGTGATTCAACCGTCCCAATAGGTCCCACCATTAATAATAATAATAATAATAATAATAATAATAATAATAATTAGCTATTTTATAATGTTATTTTATTTTATATTATGCTATTTTAATAATTATTATTTTATTTATATATTCTATTTAATAATAATAATTACATGTTATTTTATTTTAATGAATTATAATTTAATAATTATATTGATTATAATTTTATATAGTTTTGAATAAAATGATTTGTATTTTAAAAGTTAAAATTGAAAAGAAGATAAGTGAGTTCCAGCTTTTTCATTTTAGTTTTGTATATTCTCTTTTTGTCTTTTCATTTCAATTTAGGCATAAATCGTTCTTATTTAAATTAAAATCACAAAATATGTAAAAAAAGTTAATTTCAGAAATAAGTGGATATTTTATAGTTATTTTATCAACTAATATTCATAAGCGCCTGTATTTTAATATGAAATATTATTGAAATCTGACATTTATCAATGTGCTCTGCTAAACCATGAAATCATACAACATAACCAAAATATAATATGATTATAGTCAATTATATATAATATCAAATAAACTCAAATATATTTACTTACAATCTACTCAACCATCAACATGATTCAGAAGAAGTATATGTGTCTGAGTGTTTTAGGTAAACTTATCTTCTATTTCTCATGGAAGGAAGATGGTGATAAATAATGAATTGCAATAGTATCTTCAATAGGTGCATCTTGTATTTTGTACTTCTCATTTATGATATTTTGCATAAAGCTCTTTTAAGAACCTCCTCGAGATAATAAGTGAAGAGGTCCAATTACATTTTTTTACTAGCTTGTGCCTTTTCCTAACCGTCTACCAATATTTAGAGAATATTTATATATTAGTTAATAATATATTTAATTATAACTTACACTAGAAAAAAAAATGTACTAACCTTTTACTTGTCATTTAGTCGTCTTTAAAGAAAATTTTGTCAAGATTATTTGTCGATCCTCGTGAATTAATTTGGTATTAGGATTTTCACCTTGTGTCACACCAAATGCATAAGTCATGGTCAATTTTGACTTAGTTGACCAAATTTCACTATGATTGAAGAAAAAACTTTCGATCTCAACGTCTTCATATTAGGAATATCATAATGCACCTATATTGAAAATAAAACAAAATATCAATTAATTCTTTTAAATAAACCAACTAATATTTTTAAAAAATACATAAATATAACTATATGTTTTACCAATATATCTTTCCTATCATGAGCCTTTTCTCATTAACATGATCTCAAAACGAAGACTCAACATTTGCCCCTAGAGGTCACTCCAATCTTGATGTTAGTTTGAGTGGTGTACTTTCACCACCTATGCATCATATATAATGTAGAGACCTAAATCTAGTAGATCATTTACCAAATTTCGTAGAAGGCATGTCAGAAGTGATAAAACTTAATCATCAATCATATATAAATGTTAACAAATCAAAATAACCAATATTAACAACACTAAAAATATAATACATATATTATAAATTTATCGTTTAGGATTTAGAGTTTATAATGCATATATTATAATACATATATTTTCACTTGTTATAAAGTCATATATACTCAGGTTTTTCAATGATATACATTTTTGACATATCTTTACAATAAATTTATATAACATTCAATAAAATACATTCATCTTAAATAAATTTACCTGTACAATCTTATTTTTCATTTTTCTTACAAAATGATAATGTAAGTGCACCATAATGTCAAAAAGCTGGAAAACATATATGCAACTAACATAAGATAATAACTATCTTTTTTGAATTCTTCCAACTTATCAGGGTAAATGACTTTACTAAAAATTAAATTTAATAGTTTGCAAAATTATATATCTTCAATGAAAAGTTTGTGATATAAACATACACGGGTAGTCTAATGAATCAATAACATGTAGTATGTTAGGTCCAATATGAATTTCTATGATAACTTTTCATATAATTTTTTATGGGAAAAACGCACACGGAAGCAACACACACAATCACGAATCAACTGCAGAAAAATAAACAACACAAGATTTAACGTGGTTCGGTCGCCAACTGCAACCTACATCCACACGGGCAACTATTAGGTTTTCATTATATCTTGTTGCACACCAATTACAAGTATAATGATCTCTTTAAATAGAGATTATAAAATGGACACAATGATTAAGTCCACTCACTAAACATGTGCCTAGTCAGCCCAACCCAATTGGTCCTGACTTCATACCCAATCTCCCACTTGAAGCCACGGAACAATGTTCACATGTGCTTCAACTGTGTACAATGATTAAACTCATTCACTAAACATGGTGTCTTGTCAGCCCAACCTAATTGGTCTTGACTTCATACTCAACAATCTCCCACTTGAAGTCACGGAACAATGTTCACCTGCGCTTCAATTGTGTACATGTACTTCTGTAATCTGTCGACGGAACTCAATGTTCCACCTTTAGTTGCCACCAGCCTTCTTAATCATTTTGAAGACTTCGTTAAAACTCCCCTGAGTTTCAACACGTCAGTCACTGACCCGTTCTCTGTTCCTACCGGCTCCCACTTGCAAGAAATGTCGGATCCTGGAACAACCTGAGAACAAACACTTTTCATATTCAACAAGAAATTTTCTAAAGAATTTTCAACCGCTGGAATACTGGTTCTCCTAACCCACTGTCGTCTAGGAACCTCAGCTGAAGCACGACCCGTGCTCCCACTGCCATAAGTACCTCTGACTGGTCTACCTTAACCTTTCCATGCTCGTTCATCCTGAATCTAACATGTGGCTTTGGGTTTCTCTCTTGTAAAGACAACCATCTTCTGCCCACGAGATTCTATGAACCAGACTTTGTTTATCTTCTGAACTGGGATGGTCACTCCCTCAAACGGTAATCCGACCATATACAATGAACTTCTCTTTCTTCCGCAGGCCATGACAAGATTTCTCTTAACGACCTTCCACTGTTGATTTCCGAACTTCACTTCATGTCCCTGTTCGTTCAACTCCCTAACAGAAATCAAACTTTTCCTCAAGCTTGGAACGACTCTGACATCCTTCAAAGTCCAGAAACCAGCTGATGTCTTCAACACTATGTCACCCATGCCCGTAACATCAAGAGTTCTGTTGTCTGCTAGTCTTACCTTTCCAAAGTCTCCAATAACTAGATTTTGCAATGCTTCAGAATCCATAACCCATGAAACCACACTGTTATCCACGCAACAAACTAAAAGGTCCTCGTCCGCGAAGTCTTCTGCAATGTTGACTTATTTATCATTTGGGCATTGATTCCTGAAATGCCCCACCTCCTTGCAGTTCCAACATGTTACACTTGAGCAAT
>Ga0123342_1003505_pt1 | contig 25126 bp, 10 predicted proteins | sample Turbeawhitnodule_FD_89960 | JGI IMG/M metagenome (GOLD analysis project Ga0123342, IMG submission 89960) | Root nodule microbial communities of legume samples collected from Mexico - Turtle bean Mexico white nodule | ecosystem: Host-associated > Plants > Roots > Nodule | place: Mexico: Nepantla... | reverse complement strand
TTCCACTTCATGATTAGAGTATCTCTAGCTTGAATATGCTTATTGAGCATGTTTATCTTGACTTTAGACCTAAATCATCGATATCTCAACTCCACACATTAAGCAGTTGTATCTCAACTTCATTAACTTGACATGAGTATTTGTAACTCAACTACATACTTTGATAATTTTTTATTGACAAGTCATTTTATCAACTTCATAGTGTTTTATCGAGTGAAAGCATTGAGTTTCACTAATAAAGAAACATTGACTCTAGAGCACTGTGCTTTATAAAGTGTAAACACCAAACTTTACTAAAATCTAAGAAATCCCATAAGTATCACACTTTTATATAGTGTAATCATAGCTTCCCTATATAATTAACCAACTCATTCAAAAGTCTATATAACTTCACTTATCTCTTACTCACTTCAACAAACTTTTTTTCTTTTTATTTACTTTTTTCTCATTATATTTTTATTTATTTACTAGCTTAATCATTATTCACAATCTCTACGTTTCTTCCTTAATATTTATTCAGTATAAAATAATAATATGTAATTATTAACATATTTAATATATACTTATATAATATCAATAATAATAATACCCAATATATTATAATATATTGTTGAGTGAAGTAAAGTTAATTTGAAAACTAAACATATGCGTTTGTGTTCACTTCTTGTCAATTCACAAGAACTTTTAACAAGTAGATCTCACCATTTTTTTTCTAACCTCTTACTCGTTTTTATACCAAACCAATAAAATAACCCTTATTTTCTTTAATTGCAACCAAAGAAAGCCTAAATACATGGTCTTTTTATAATATTTCCCTATATCATCTGGTGAGAATACTTGGAAGAAGCAAAGAGAATTAAATTGATAACGCAATTTAATTTTGGTCAGAGTCCACTTTTGGCGATTTTACAAACTTTATGAAGATTTGAAAATGTTGATCTTCTAACTTTCCCTCCCTCCCAAGTTAAGTCATAATTCTAACGGTGCCTTTACCCGGTGGCCCTACATGCACTGTGTGATGGAAAGAAAATTTGCATGTCAATGATGGAAAAATAAATGGACGCATGTACCTTCGATAATCCATGTGCTTACTTTATCAAAGTTGGATCTGTATCAAACGTGAACATTATTTAACATTTTCTATGTCTTTTTCCCCTCCTATTAAATCTCATTCAAATCCTAACATACATAAGTTTTTCACTTATTTAATATGATGATGTGGTTGTTAACTGATGTATTTTTGTACCTGTATGGATAAAGAGTGATCTAAATAGTATATGAAACTGGTTGTACAATTGTTTATGTGTTGGTAGTAGCCTTCTTGCTCCTTCCTTCAAGTCTTCATCCTTTTGTTAGAGGTGGACTTGAAAAAGGTACTCTGACGCTCAAGTAAGTAATATGTGTAAATAGTGTATATTGTAAAGCGTACACCTCCGTAAAGAGTTTTATTTATAGTGTTGATTATGGATCCTTATCATAATGGACCGAATATCAGTTATTAATTGATATACATCATGATCCCTGAATAATAGGAAGATATATTGGTATATTAGAATATTTGGAAAATATTTGTAATATATTTTAGTTAATCCGTATTTAGTTGATTTGTCGAAAATATTTTGTTTACATATTTTCGAGATATAGATGAGACTTACGTTATTGTAATTGTCGTTATTGTTATTTGTTGCGTGATTTAGGGTATTCTTTCACTCAATCGATCATTAAGTTCAAGACTAACTGGTGCGGTACGGACCCATAATTTTTTAATATCCGATCCAGGAACCTTTTCCAACTTTCTTTTCTCAGACTTCGAATCTCATTACGTCATATACAACTTCAAAAATTGTAGTATACACAGTAGAAATCCAACACAAATTGTAAATGATTATGAGGAAGCTGTAAAGTAGGTTTAAGATTTAAGAAGAAGTATAGAAGTAGTAGGTGCGTGGACTTCAGTGTCCGTAGCTCCTCCTTTTAACCTAAAAGCTTCGATTTATTCACACCCACTGCGCTGAAATCAACAAGTAAAGAGACAATTACGTAGGTTTGGTTAATTTGGTCTGAAAGCGCGCGGGAACAGTACACTTGTAGACAACTTTGTCTTTTCTTCTTTCCCGACACAACCAAAGAAGAAAGTGAAAACTAAAAGCAAACTAAACAAAAAAAAACCTACAATTGTTTCTCGTTAAATGGTTAAACAATTAAACAACACAACCAAACAAACCCCTTCATCTGCCTTCCGGGTGCAATGGGAAAAGCTCCAGAGTTCTGTGTTCCTCCTCTTTCCATGATGACCAACTTTGGTCTTCCAAGTACTCAAATGCCCAGCTCCTACACTTCTTCAAAGGGCTATCTTCTTCATCTCTTTCTACTCCCTCTCCCTGCATAAACAGCAATTAATAAATCAAAAACCATGTCATAACATTTATACATCCATCAACCAATTAACTGTTCTTAATCAATCTATAACAGCTTCCCATCTCATGTACAACATTCTCATGAATAGACAAAACCTAATAGTTTGTATAATTGAATACTGTTTAGACAGCATAGTACAGAAGATAAAACTCCCTGAAGTATTTCACCCAATTACATATTAAAAGGTCAAGTATGAGACTATTTATTAAACTGAAGCAATCTCATAAATATAAAAGGTGTATCATGTGACTTCTATTCATCACTCATCATGGTTTTCAATTGAAAATTGGTTTGATGGTTTGTAGAATTTGTAGTATGTTTCTAGGTCAGGCGTTGGACATGTTTGTATAAGGGTTGAGACATTTCTAAGATGTTTGTATAAAGATTAGGACGTTACAGAAGTGTCTCATTTTGTTTTTTTAACTATATATATATACAATTTTGAGGAGTTCGGAGTAGCTGAGACATATATATATATACAATTTTGAGGAGTTCGGAGTAGCTGAGACATATATGCACATACCCGTTTTGTGGTGTCGAAGGAGGTTATTACACTACAACTAAAGGAAGATGAGAGTAGTGTGGTGGGAGTACGAGGACTATGAGCAAGGCCTAGGTTGTTACGCTTCTGCTTTTGTCTCTCGCGTGCCTTGTGGTTTTGGAACCAATAGAACACGTTCTTCCCTTCGATCTTGCCGTACTTGCTAAGTTGGACTGTGATGTGCTCTATTTGTTGAGCATTCGGTGTTCGCATCCCTCCTCTATACAGCATCTCCAGTATCCCTATCTGTTCCTGAGTCGGATTCCACCGTGTCCCTCCTGGAATATGCGTTTCCACCTGCATCATAATACAACATCAAAAAAATCTGTTAAAAACAACACTAAATCAGATACATGCAAACAAGAGGATCAAAACCATGATGAGCATAGGTTAACGGTAATGTGATTGTAGTTTGCATCACGAGTTTTTGTATATAATAGAGAACTAAATTGGATTATGTGAACACAGTGATGTGAAAATTTCAGAGAGAATAGAATATGTTAATGGACCTGGCCCTGAGGTGAAGTAGGGTCTCTCTTATTGTGGTCACAGGATCCAAGTTTTGTGGAGGCACTTTCTGGTTTGATGAAGCTCTTGAGGTCGAAAGTTGTGACAGGAGGTGAAGTGATAGAGGTAGTGGAGTTGGTGTTGGAGAGCTTGGGGGCAAGGGGGCGTAAGCGTTTGCACCCAAGTGTGAGGGAGGGTTCATGCTCCCAGAATCCACGTGCCAACTGATGCACCTTCATGCTTAATTAGTGACTTGCTAGCTACCATGTGGTGGAGAAAACTTGGTGATTTTATATAGAGGAGCAATGGTGGATGATGGTGGTATGTAGTAGAAGTAGAGCAAACAGTGATCTATTAAAGTGAAGAAAGTGGGAAATGAGGTGTTGCCTGCAACAACCAAGACCAAATCATGAGTTGCAGTTGACTTGGGAATTTACTTGTGTATATTAAACTAAAAGTTGATTCATTCTAATCAAAAGAAGAATGAATTATTTTCTTAAAGAAAAGGAAAGTCACAGTACGAACTGACATATACATATGCACATATGACACACTGCTCTAATTCCTTTAGAATTATCATATAACATCCTATAACTTCATTTTAGGTTTCCATTTAGTTTTATTTTCATCATTTTATAGTAGTACAAGGAGATCAAAATGTTCTCCTTCACTTAATTTTCTCTTATAAAACTTTGAGATATCATTATACAACTTGACATTTCACTTATGTTATGTTGACATCAAGTAACAACAATCATATGTCATCATTATATTCTTTCGATTAGTTTATGAAGAATGTGAATTTGAATCTAAAGTGACATATTTTGCAGTTGTTTGTGTAATAAAAACTGAGTACTAACACGAACTGTGAGATGGTACTAAAGATGAGAAGAGAAGAGAGTGAAAATGTGGATGTTTTTGCATTTTTCTCTAAGATGATGAAGTGTGAGAGTGGGGGCATGAAGGGATATGAATATGATGTGTAGGTGTATGGTATATGTTGGTGTGTTGGCCCGTCAAATCGGGTCGTTTTTTTCTTGCTTTCATGATAAGGTGTCATTGCTTTTCGGTGGCCTCGATGCCCTATGCTCATCGATTAAAGTGAGTGAAGTGAGGAATGCAAAAAGATTCCTCCAATCCCCAAACTTCAAAATCCAACCAACCCCTTTCATCTCCCTTTCACCATAACCATTTTTTATATCAAAATATCCATCACATATTCATGCTCACCATATCATATATAGATCATACAAGTAGAATTGAATGGAGTCATGATTTGTTTTCCAACCCATAACAATCAAATGATTTAGGGTATAGGATTTACTGAGTTAATTAGATTCTTATTATAAAGTGGACTTTAAGCCTAACTCAACCTCATAAAACCGACTCATAGGGTTGAGGTTTGCCCCCACTTATATACAATGAAAGGCTCTAATCTGTCAACTCGTGCGTGAGACTATATATTATGGGTGGTCCAATAGTGGCACGATAGGCCCAACACAAACACTCACTAGGATAGGTTCAAAATGGCTTTGATACCATATTACAAAGTGGACTTTAAGCCTAACTCAACTCCATAAAACCGGCTCATAGGATTGAGATTTGCACCCACTTATATACAATGAAAGACTCTAATCTCTGGTCGATATGAGATCTCCAACAATTGTAAACAGTAATATGCATATGCATGCATCCATGAAGTATAGGGTTAATTAGTATCTTAGATTTCCTGAACTTTGTATCCAAATGTTGATTGTGTTGGTGTATCATACTTTACATAAATAAACTCATGTTGATCTTGTAATAATAATTATAATAATACACGTTGATGTGGGGCATGCATGCATATTATATGAAGATTTAGAGACATATATATAAGTTAAATTAGCAGCATTTGTGGAGTGTGCAATTATTCTCTCTTCCCGAGTAGGGTGTAGCCTATGATTGAGTCTTCACTGTCGATTTGGCTAATCACATATATTTATTTAAACCAACGGAGATGGCGTGCTTAAACATTCAATTAATCATAACTTAGTTTCATTATTTTAATTAGTTTAAGAGATTGATTATAGTTTTGTTTGTGGTGTATGATATTTTGATATGAAAGTGGAGACACGTGAGGGAGAGTGAGGGCACACGTGTCTTAGTCAAAATACATGATCACCAATCATCACAATCATGCACCTGCAAGAGAAGCGTGAAATATTCCAATTTTCACTCCAATGGCTATGATTATGAATATTCACTCACTCAGGTACTTCACTCACCAACACACAAACTTTCCTCTTCTGGCCAATACTGTCTTGTAGTAAACATGGTAATTTCTTCATCTTTTACCAAACTCTCTGTCCTTCGTTTTAACTTTACAAACAAAATATTCAAACACATTATCATCATGCTGCTCCCACTCACATCACACACTTTTTTTTTACATATAAGGTTTTAATTTAAGTGTTGTACATTAATCAAATATGAATGTACGACGAATTTCTATTGAAAATAATCAACCAGAATCTTTATGGATGATACATAGTAAGAAACAAATTCAAACACGTTTGCAATGATCACACGTTCTCAAGAGTCGTGTGAGTTTGTTCCTAATTCAATAGGAATAAGCAATAGGGTAATATTTCAAAATCTTAGATGCATCTACTTCGGTTAATCTTATAAAGGATAATGTTTGGACAGTAATGATTAGTAAAATTTGGAGACACAAAAATAATTGTTTATTTAGATGTGGTGTGGTTGATCATTCTGAAGTTTTTTCCCTAGTACAGCTTAAGGTTTGGTCCTGAATTGTTTCAAAGATAACGACAGTGAATTTTTCATTCTCTGACTGGTGTATGTATGTATTCGATTTAATGTTCTTACTTTTGCTGGAAATGTAGGGGAAGGCAGGAGGATATTCTTTATGATTATAGATAGAAAGGTATTTTTGTTCAATCTTACTTTGTATGAGGTTGGACCATCCTTTAAGTGGACCGTTTTAATTTAGTTGTTTTTTGCTGATAAAAAAAATTACGATAAAAAAACTTATGTAAATTATTATTTTAAGATTTTGTGTTGAAAATAATATTTGATTATTTCTATTTATAATATTTATAATTTATTAATATTGAATTAAATTTATGAGAAAAACATACATAGTTTTAAATTTGAATTCATAAACTTTTAATAAGAAAACTTTGGTTTTTTTTAAAAAATAAATAAATGAAATAAAATATTTTAAGGTGTCTCAATTCTTATATAATTGTGAAAAATAACTTACTATCGAAAAACATTACGAACCAACATAATACAAATAAAAAATAGAATTCAGAGTGACACTATTTTACAGATTATGCAGCAAATTTTATGCATAGTTTACAGCACCCATAATCCTTACAATTCCTTTCACTGTACTATAAAAATTGATAGATTGTATAATAAATGTATTTTACTTTTTAACATTTTGTTCTGGAAGAAAATCAAATACAGATCTCATGAGTATACTTAAATAAAATTATAAATTGTATGAGAAACGTGTTTTTTCTTTTAACATTTTGCTTTAGAAAAGTATCGAATCATTTTAGCAGTTTTTTCAGAATTCTAAGTAGATGATAAATCTTGAACGTCAGTTTTTTTTAATGCATAATTTTGATCAGTTTCTGTTGTAATTTGTTTTCTTAAATTTAAAACATTTCACTTTGATAATTTTTTGGTTAAACTAAATGAGTCTTTTATCAGTTTATGACGTTAATTAATTTAGCTAAACCAAACATGTAGCAATTTTTGAGAAATCATATCAAATCAGTCTCTAAATTTAACATCATTAATATAAAAAAGTAAAAACATTATAATTTGGTCTGTTAGATCCATTTTAAGCCACTATGGAACCTTTTAAATTTGGAAAACCAGACTCTAAAAATAGATAAGAGGGACCCAAATATATTTTAACCTATAGTTTTTTTCTTATGAATAAATCAAAATTACAAAAATACTCACATATATTAATTAGTTGAATCTTTCATGAACTACTACTAATCATGCAAAGTTAGAGAAAAAAAAAGATTTTAGAAAATAGTCAACTCATCAAATGTTAAACTAGAGTACATTTGTGTTAGAACGTACACTGAATTTAACTGTAGAATGATTTATGTTGGTTTTGCTTAAACTATACAAAAAAAAAAGGTTGATTTTGATGTTCCTAGAAAAAGAATGACAGGGAAAAAAAACTTAACAACCACTAACTTTAATCTTTTTACCTTTATTTTCTTTAGAAGAATGTATTTGATTAGACAAGTAGTTATCATTGCAGAAGCTGGCTTTAATAAAAAGTTAGATCCATGGTTCCCTTTCAAATATCAGAAGAGGTTTCAAAAGTATATTACCACTATAATCTCACTTTCATGTGTATGTGATGAAACCATCAAATTTTCAACAATATTCTCTTGTTGAAAATTATTTTATGTTTGATGTTAAAAAGCTTATGCTAAATATATGTTGTATAGTTTATTTTGGTAAAATATGCTTAAAAAAATCAATTTGATGAAGCACTAATTAAAATTAAGTTTGGTAAAGTGTAAAGTGCTTATAAAGATTTCCCATAATTTCAGAAGAGAAAAAAAGTTTCTCACAATAATATAAAAGTAACTACTTGGGACTTTTTTTTGCCTTAAAATAGTTAAGGACTTTTCTTGCCCTAATTGGTAGGGAATATTTTTGCTATTTGCATTTGAGTTATGTATTAATTAGGCACAAATCGTGACAAACAATTTGCATTATAATTTACTATTTACTGCACACACAAAATTGGCCTCCTTTTAGAAAATTTTATCATTTCATAAGTGTTTAATTTTTTTTATTTTTTTATCAGTAATAAACAATAAATTAAATATGAATCACTTAAAAAGGGTCTAACCATTATACAGATCCTCTCAACTCTCACAATACCAACTCTACTAATACCCGACAAAATTACATCACTTAATCAATCTCATACAAACCAATGGATCAAGACACTAGTCAAGAGTAGAAAAAAATAATAAAATGTGACTTTGATGTAAGCTAAGACCAAACCTTTAGTTGAATCATAACAAACAATTCTAAACACTCAATAATCCCCTTTGAAAATGACATTATTTCTCAGCTTTCAAATCTCACTAACTACTGCAATCCAAATTGCTCTCCAAACATCATTAATATCATTAATAGAATCAGAAACGTTACACAACCTAAACTGACAAAATTTAACAGTAAATCATTGTGACTCACTGACGTCACACCAAGTCAGGTCAAACATTAACTTCATACAAACCACGCAATTTTGCATTCAAAAAATAAAATGACGACATGTCTCTTCATCTACCCTACAAAGACTAAAAAAAAACTTTCAACCATAATTCTGCGCCTTTCTAAATTAGTCCTAGTTTCATTCATATTTGCGTACTTATACACAGTCGATATAAATTTTATTTTCTTTTCATTACTATTTGGATGTTTTCTATAAGTTTATTTTAACTATTACCTTTATTTTCAACTTTTTTATTTATTCCAACATTATACTTCCACTGATATATTTATAGATAATATATCTGCTTTATTTTTATTATTGTGTTTAATTTTTTTTATTACATTATTACAATGATTTTAGCATTATACTTTAAAATGTTTTAACTACATAACTAACGTGATGCAAATGTCGTATTTATTTAAAATATGTTATTTTTACGTTATTTTAAATATAAATATTATAAGATATAAAAATATAAAAATTGACACTAAAATAATTTATCTGTAATATAAAATTACAAAATTTTAAAACTAAAATAAAATTTTAATTTTAAAATACCGTTAAAACATTTTATCAATAGAATAAAATTTAAATTTATATAATAACATCTTTTAACATGTCTCGTTACATTTATAAGTTAGTTTAATAGATCATTCCACTAAACATTTATAAACTAATAAACTAGTGTTAACAATTTAAGTAAGTTTTGAGTTTTAGTTTTTTCAGCTAAGTTTGTCTGCTTTTATTGCATTCATTTGTTTTTAATTTCACAAAAAACTTAGAATTAAAATTGAAAAATATAATATATGTAATTCAGACTAAATGTAATATAATTTTAATAAAAAAATTAGTAGGGTTAGAAATTGTAAATTTTATTGATATAGCTCTTTCAACTGTGATCTCCTAATCACATTTTCTGCTTAACAGCTCATTTAGAACCAAAGTTTAACAGCTGGAGTTTTCATACTCTTTCCTTTTTCTAAGAATGTGTTATACATTCTTTTGCAAGCTATTATATAGAATAGTTTAATATTTTTAAAGTAACTATTTTATATCATAAATATTAAACTCTGAAAAGTATTATAAATATAAATTAAAGTTAAGAAAATGTAACTTTCCAGAGTTGATTTGATCGTCACTAGGGTGATGTTAGAGAGATAAGTTTGGTTTTCCCTCCTTCTTTTTTCTCATTCTTATGAGAAATGTGTAATTTTGAGCGTAAAAAATGGTTCCATAATGATATCAAAGTTGACAAATAAGTGATTATGAGATTGAAAGCATATTTTTTGGCCTCACATAACACGGATCTGCCTTCTCATTGCACCACATTTTTTTGATTTCCCTTCAATCACGATCCACGTCACACTATTTTTCTTCTCTCCTTATTTACATCTATATAACACTATAACTATATAAATATATAAATGGATGTTTTCTTTTAGCTACATATTTTGTTTTACTATTATATAATTTTTTTTGGTACATCTAATATAGTCTCACGTCGTTTCGAAGTCATGGTCAATAACAATTTTTTTTTATAAAAAGTTTTTAGATTAGACATTACTATGCAATCTGAAATCTCAATTAGGCTACGGATTTTACATACAAATTATTATCTATAGATAAAAATGATTTACCTACGAATTTTTCCGTATATAATAATGAAATAGTTTAACGAGAAAATCCTTACATAACTTTGGCGGACTAAGACAAAAAATCTCTTAGTTACGAATTGTTACCTACACATATTACTTACGAATTCATCTGTAAAAAGTTATATCAAGATTAAAATTTGTAGATAATTATGTGCGGATTAAAATTCATAGGTAATTATATACTAATTTTGTATGTAATTACATTAGTATTAGTAATAATATTATTAATATCATTAATTATTATGAATAATAATATTGAATAATAATATTATTATTATTAATTTGAATATTGTTAATATTATTATTATTATTAATATTGTTAGTGTTATTATTATTCACATTTTTTTATTATTACTATTAATATTATTAATTATTGTTAACATTATTATTAATGTGATTATTACTATTATTATTATTATTAATTGTATAAATATAATTTTTAATTCTTACTAATATTATTATTAACATCATTAATAATATCATAATATCATTAAATGTTATTATTAATATTAGTATTAAGATTAATAATAATAATCATGATCAAAATGTTTATATAATGTAGTGGTTAAAGGTTTTTTGTTATGAAACTTGAGTTCAACTCTCTTTTGCGAAAAAATTAACAATAAGTTTTAATAGACGTTGTTTTCTTTTTTTAAGAACTTCTCAAAACAAAATACTTACTAGTTCTTTCATAAGCATGGTTTATAATAGCCTCAAAAGATCTTGAACTATTAAGAATAGTTTGTGGCCTTGCAATCATTGATTGGACGCTCTCATTATTTTCATGGAAAACATCTGGCGTCTAAGTAGAGTTAGCTTGTTTCTTTTGACTTCCTTAGATCCTTTATATGACAAGGTAGGCAATACATATGCTTTAGCAATCTCCTATTTAGATAGAGCACATATCAGAATATGCTTAGCATTGACCTTCAATTGATATCTATATTTCTATTCTTCAAACCAAGTATTTTATTGGAGCAATTTACGAGTAACATCAAGTTAGGAGGGGATGTCAATTTCAATAATATCCAGCAAATCAATATTGCAATACTCAAGAAAGGCAATTATCTTAAGTTTCCATAATTCAAACTTTTCTCCCTTGAAAAATGGTGGCCAATTAACTTATTGTCCTTCAAAGTCCATAGAGTTTGCTAAGATTGTTTCCTCTTGTCCTATTAGGAACTAATCATAGAGGTTAGCTTTGATATCAACTATAAGTGTGATTGACTATAGAAGGGAGGGGTTTGAATGGATCCTTGGACTATCCTTTCACAACCGAGATAAAATAATTGGATTGTCTAGTAAAACATCTAGTGGATCGTCTAGTAGACCATCTAATAGATCGTCTAACAATAAGAATTAAAGTATAAATAACAATAAGAATTCTCAAAAGAAACAAAAATCATTCTAAGCAGTTTCATGATCATTTTATTACCGGAAATTCGTTTGTTGTAGGTCAAAAAGTTTTAATGTTTAATTCTAGACTGAAACTCATGTCTGGAAAGCTTTGTTGAATATGGATTCAACATTTTCTTGTTACTCATGTCCATCCTCGTTGTGCTTAGAATTACACAGTCAATCTTCCAAGAAGACATTTATAATTAATGGTTTTTCCTGAGCATCTTGCTTTGGTAGAAGAGACGGTTGAAGAAACTGACAATCTAATCCTTTTCATATCAGACAATATAGTGGTTGCATGGAGCAGACGATCCAACAACTCATCTCCTAAGACTTAATTGAGGACCTCAACAATATCAAGATTAATGAAGATGAATGTGTAGAAAGAGTTTAATGTGAATGTCTTAGGTTTGACAATCTAATAAAAGCATATTTACAGTAATGCATAAGTTTGAAGGAAGTGTCTCTAACTACAAGTAGGCTTGATCATTCGAGTTGAAATTGCTTCTCTAAATCAAAAAGAAAACACAAAATCTCAATAAATAAATAAAAAATCTACAATATTTTATAAACATAATTGGAAGAAAATATATAAAAAAATAATTTTATTAAAAAAAAACAAATTTTAGAATTTTAGAAAGTTAGAAACTAAAAAATAAAAACAAATAATATATGAGACATAATATAATTCTAGTATCTTAATTCTAGTATTCTTGGAGTAAAGAAACATATAAAAATATATAAACTTTAAGAAAAAAAAATCAAGTTCCACATTGAAACATAACGTGTTATCTTTCTTAGTTTATTTTTGTTTTGTAATTCTTTAATTACGTCTCTGCAAAAAAAGTTAAATTATTCTAAATATAATTATAGTATCCTTGGAGTAAAAAAACATGTAAAAAGATATAAGCTTTAAGTGACAAAATATCAAGTTCCACATCGAAACAACTTCACAAACACAAACCGTGTTATCTTTCTCAATTTATTTTTGTTTTGTAATTCTTTTATTACGTCTTAGCATAAAAAGTTAAATTATTCAAAATTGATTCTTTTGTTATTTGATAATGAATTAATCAAGTTATGTTAAATTCAATTTTAATTCTTTAACATAGGTAACAGATTACGTTAGATGTCAAATTGTTTTGAATTTCAATTTTGTTGTTATTTGAATTTTTTAAAACATATGTTAATTATTCAATTTTCTTCTTGTTCGGTTTATCTTATTTTAAAAAAATTCGTGTATAATAAAAGACCAAAACCTCAAAATAGACCCATGAAAACAAGTAAGATATTTAATTCAATGCATTAGAAAAGCCATAATTAATTAAATTCGATTGAATTGGTTAAGTTGAATGGTGAATTAATTGGAGAAACACTTTGGTTTTGTTTCACGAGAAAAGTAAAAAAGGAAAAAAGACAAGAAAAGAAGGCACATGAAGGACACTTGGTTGCGCTGGTACGAGTTGTCGTTTAGGGAAAATGCTGAGCTGAGAAACGTTTCGGCTTTGGTTTCGAAACTGGGCACGTTTTTGTCGGTCAAAGGTAAAGGGTTTGTTTGGGAAAACAAAAGAGTCCCATGATAGGACGTGGGTCCCACACAGTGGACGAAGCGGTGCAAAATCCCATCATTGCGCCTAAGACACTGCCATCATTCGCACGTGTCCATGGACCATACATGAACACACTCTCACACTCCATCAATTTTTTTTACAACACCAATCACTTTAATCATCATGCATATAAACATTTTTGTGACTTTGTGAATGAATAAAGAGCTTCTTAGGACCATAGCTACGTAATTCACTAACATCATTACATGCTTGTTGCTCAATAGGTTACACCAAATTTATATTCCAAACCCCTCATTGCTTTCTATCTTTCCTCAATTATTCACAACTCCAATCCACATCTTCATCACTTTAGTACATATGTTTGATAATACTCCTATGTCAAGATCATATTACAATTGAAAAAAATTAAAATATGAATTTTAAAAAATATAAAAGTATATAAACTTCATTTTATAAGCAAGTTTTATAAGATTGAGTTAGACTTAAAGTTTACTTCTTAATATTATATCAGATTCATTTAAATTTATCAAGTATTGATAATTATATAGTCTCAGGTCTTGGTGTAATGAAGTTTCACATTGACATTTCATAATATATAAATCGAACACACTTCTTAAATGGCGTGTCCGTCGTATCGAATACCGGCACTTGTAATACACTCACAAAAAATGTATTTGTAAAATGTTCAATTCAAAAAATATTTATTGGATTTCTGACAATTCTAACACAGTTCTAACACAATTTTTAAAATGAGAAATACATTAATTTTCTAAATATCAAACTTCTTGTATAAATTTTTATTATGATTATAAAAATAAAGAATAATTTTTTTTAACCAACAATGAAAAACATCTTTCTACTAAAAAATATTAAAACATACTTATACACATAATAATTTTTATTATACGTATTTTCATATTCATATAGGTCCGTGTATAATATCTCTCTGTTATATAGGAAAGTGATTGTGGTACATCATATTATGTTTTTGAATTTGTAGGTATCAAATTAACATTTTGCTGTGTTAAATACTTTATTTAATGAGCTGTATATTCCCTTATTTAATTATTTACCAAACCAACACTATGAGATATTTAGTATCTATCTGTTTTGAATTGTTAAAGTTGTTTTTTTGCATGAACATTGATGCAGATTTTATCTGAAAAAGAAGAAAGGAATCGAATCAGTGGTATCAGACAATCTGGTGCATGGGCACAAGTGGTAACATTCTTTCAAACTATATTTTTTCATATATCTCTACCAGTTCATATAAATAACAATTGTTTCCTTTGACCGTTGCTTTAGTTATGAAAAACCTCAAACAATAATAGAAAGTTGTGAATTAGTTAATAACCTATGATCATGTAATCTAATTAAGTTATGATGGCATATAACCTATGATTGTTGGGAAAATGATGACATATACTTTAATATACATTATGCAGATGTCATATTTATAAAATTACGTCAAAAAGAACACTAGAAAAAATATTATTACATAAAAAAATAATTTTTAAAATCGAAATAATTAATTGCTATTTAATTAAATTAAAAATATTTTTATAAATTAAAAAATATTAGTATTTAAAATAATTTTTATTATTAATAAAAAAATTATAAAATAATTTCTAAATTAATATCTAATTATTAGTTATTAATTAAATTGACATATATACTTTTTAATAATATATATTAGAAAGTATAGCACCTCCATAAATTAGAAGTAGAAAATTTTGTGCAACATTAAGGAAAACGTTCAAAAGAGGCACAATGTGAATTAGTTTATGACAATTATTATTGTTGGGAAATTTAACTTAGACATAACAATTATTAATTGTTGGGGAATTTAAGATTTTGTTATGGTGAGGTTTTTTTCATTTTATAAGAGGTTTTGTGTATATTGTGGTTGGTTATAAGGATTCTCTTGTGGGTTGTTTTTTTTTTTATATATATCTTTGAGGATTAGTTTGTCGGTATGTAGGATTTGGTGGATTTTTATATATCAGGTGAAAAAGTAAGTTGATTCTGGTTAAGATTGAAACACTCCTTAAGTGTCGTATTTAATTTTATTTATTATTTACTGATAAAAATATTTATTAGGAAATTAATTTTTTTATATATATAAGTTCATTTTTATTTATAAATTTTTTTATATTAGTTATCAACAACTTCCCATCTCAATTAGACTCGGAGATAAAGTAACAACAACTACATGTATAAACGGTTTTGATATGTATATAAGTTCATTGTGTGTGGTTTTGTTTGGAAGGCTTTCTAGCTTGGAATTTGATGGAAAGTGACTGTGAATATGCTGAATTATCAGACTTTAACGTATAATGCCAAATAAAGTGAATGTGGGCAGCATCATTTTTTGGATTGAAATATATTCCCAACTAGATCTCAATGGGACACACTTATATACACTTAACTCATCATTTTATGTCCTACCATGTCAATTCCCTTCTCCTTTTTTTTGAACAAAGTGAAAATCAGTTTAGAAGAAAAGAGGAACTTAATTTTACATGTATTTCTATTCACTCCTTAGATATTTTTTTATTTCTATTAATATAAGAAGGTTTTCATACATAATAGAATTTGAATCAAGAACTTTTCAACAAACACTACCTCCTCTATTTTTATTAATAAGAAACAAACTATTATTTTTTATTTTTAAATATAACACTATAAAAAATCATTAAATAACAACATATTTATAAAAAAATAATTAGATATTATTTTAAAGATTAAAAAAATTATTCATATCTTATTAAACAATTTTTTTGAAGATGCCCTAGTTTCAGAAATGGAGAAAAATAAAGAAAAAATGGTCACTTCATGCAATGGAAAGTGGACAGAAATGTAGGGAAAGGGATTTTGTTTTTTGAGAGGAATGTGGAGGTGAATATGGATGACAGTCCAAAGACACTGATCTGAGGTGATGGCAAAGGAATGATCATTCCCTGTAAAAACTTTTTCTCCTTCTTTACCTATTCTTCTTCCACTTTTACTTATTACTGTTATTACTTTTCTTTTCAGATTTTCATTCTAGGGTTCTTTGCACAAACTCCAAGACTTCAAACTTCTCACTATTTCTTCCAATAAAATGCCTGTAACTCTTCATCTTCATGTTTTCTTTCCATTTCAATGTAAACTAAATACAAAAGCTTCACTTTTTCTCTTGTTGTAAGTTTTTGAAAGGAGTGGTGAGGTCAACATCACGGATGAAAAATAGACTGAATGTAAGCCATCAGAAAAACCTAACCTTAATACTTTTTTTAAGAAATGAAAAAGTGGGAAGTGAGAACATGTGATTCATTGGTAAAATGAGTGCAAAATGAACAAAGTTTTCTTTTATCTCAAGTTTAGTATATGGAAGAAAGTCATTAGAAATATTTGATAAAAAAATGAATTTTTGTTTTGTTTTGTTTTAAGTAGTTGAATAAATATTATAAGAAAATCATTAAATAAAATTAGTTATTATATTAAATAAATTAAATATTAGCTTAAAAACTAAAAAAATTATTAATATCTAAATTAGTTTTTATTATTGATAAATAGTTTATAAATTAATATTTAATTAACTACATAGATTTTAGCTATCAATTATTTAGAATTTAGAATTTAAAATTGGTAGTTAAAATCTTAGTAACTAATTAGATACTAATTTAGAATGTTAGAATATACCAAATTGAAAATATCAATTTTTGGAGTGATTTATCACTAAACAGGAGAAGTACAATTGCATTGTATTTTGAAAATATTGAATATTGATAGTGCTGGTTTTATGTAGGGCAAATGCATTTTTTTAGTATGTAAGGATAGTGGGGATTCTTTAATAATTTAGAAATTATTGAGTTATTTATCGCTTTACATGGTATGTACTGAATTTTTAAGCTAAAAGAGGTTTGTGTATAAGGGTTGTGACACCTTGAAGTGTGTCATTTTATTTTATTAATTTTTTATTGATAAAAAAATATTTATTTTAAAAATATTTATTAATAATATAAATTAATTTATATACTAATAATTTTAGTCTTTAAAATAGTACTTAATTTACTCAATATAACAACAAATAATTTTCTTGTTTTTAAAATTAGTTTTTATTTAATAATTTTCTAATAGTAAAAATTAATTATATTTTTTTATTAAAAAACGTGTTCATTCTCATTGCTATAATTTGAATATACATTAATATAGCTTTTTACTGCGCAACGCGTAATTATTTAAACTTATCTAATAATTTCAGTTCGAGTTTTAGATAAACATAACTAAGTTATAAAAAATGTTTGTAGTCCACATAAAAAAGTAGTTATTTTTCCTAAAATTTAGTCATCATTATGATATTAGCATTCTTATTATTGCAATTGATGAATATTTAATTAACAAAATGGTGATTGCTCATAGATAATTAGGTGTTGGGGTGATAATTATGGAGTGCAATTAAAAATTATGAGGGTATAGAAAGAAAAAAGCCTTTAACAAAATGGAGGATCATAAGCCCAAACATAAGGCCCATTTATCATGTTGACACGCAAGCCCAAATCCCAACTTTGTAACACAAGAGTAGTAAGAAACATGACAACCATGAGGAGCAAAAAAAAATAAAATAATAATAATTTTTTTAATAGAAGAAGCAAATTATCTTTACTTAAAAATGAAAAGACCAAACAAAATTAGTAAGTGAGTAAATAAATAAACCAAAGTTATATTGAAATCTGAATTTTTAATCATATTGTACAAATTAAAGATAGCAACTTATGGTTTATTTGAATACCCTTCAATCTCCATTAAATGTGAATTCTCGTTCAGCCTAAATAGTCACGAAAAAAAATGATAATATTAAATCTTTGCAATTCTTAAGTATAGTTTTTTTAATTCTTATTATTGATTATAGTTATTTGAAAATTAAAAATGAAAAATATTAATTACTATAATTGTAACAATACTATTTCAAATTAAAATAAATATATCTTTTAGATATATAATTTAATTAAGTAACATATTTATTATTAAATATAAATATAGTAATTATTTTATTTTTTTAATTCAATAATTTAGTTTGAATACTATATTTTATATTTTATTTAAAATAATTATATTTTACATAAAGCGTATAATCTATTTCTACATATTAACTTTTATATTATAGTATTAAATTATAAAATTTGAATATACCATAGATAGCGTTATATCTCTGTGTATAAAAATAATAAAATATATTTATGTTTTATAATTTATTAAAATCATACGTAGCATAAAAAATAATCATGACTTTTTTTATGAAATAATTAAATTTAAAGTCCGCCTCCACCTTAAGAGATATATGATTAATATATTAATTTTATGAAGTCATCAAAAATATGACTTATAAAGTTATTTTATTTATTATTTGGAAAGTTGTTTTCTTTGTACTTTTACATTTATTAATATTTTTAATTCTATTATAAATGATAATTAACATATTATAAAATAATTTAACTAAAAAATTAAATTATTTTTAAATACATAAAATATATTTCATTAATACAAGAATATCTATTTAGTCAATATAGTAACTAATTATTTTTTATTTTTTAAATTTTACTTTTTATTTAATATCTTTTAGTAGTGTAAGAAATTCTCAAATCATTCATGATTCTCTTAAAAGCATAGAAGAGATCCCAAATTAATATTGCTCAGTATGTAATTACATAAAAAAAAAATATTAGTATGTAATTAGTAACGAGATCTGCATATAACAGTTATTTACTACAATTTTACATACAATTTGTTTTGTCTCTTACAATTTCTCATAATTAACAAATAAACACATACTAACACATACCCATCTTTAGTTACTCTTAACCATGCTAGTTTTGAAAGCATGGTGAAAATGTGTTAAATACAAATAAATAGGAAATAGTTTGATGTTTATAATATCCCAATAAAGAAAATTATTAGGTAATAGTATTGTTTAATTTGTAGATAGTAATAGAATGGTTGGCAAGTTGTTTAATCAGTGTTCTTGTAAGTTAATTATGAAGGGCTCACTCCTTGCCATTGTCAGATTCTATACCTTAGTGGTTGGAGATGCTGACATCTTTATGCTTTTCATTTTCATTGGCAGGGACGACACAAGAATCACCACCGTCATCACCCATTAATTCATTTTATCATCAATTTCACTTTTCTTTTTCATAACAATAAAGCCTTTTCAATGTATATACTTATAAATCCAACTCCTAATTTTGATTTTTTTTATCAGCAATAACAGATATATAAATGTGAATCACTTCAGGGGTGGATCAACCTTAATTTTGATGTTATAATGTATTCAATTAACTCTGTTGCCGCCATGAGATCATTATAATTTAATTTTTATATAAATTGATTATTATTTATAGAAAAACAAAACATTTTTTATTTACTTCACTTAAAAGATATTTATGGAAAAATTATTCAATCATTTATGAATTGTTGTTATTTATTTCATATTAAGGGTGCTGATAATAATTACCTCATTCCGAAATTTTTGTGTGATTTTGGGTAAGATCAAAATTGTTCTCAAAAGTATTTAATGCATTTTACGAATTTGAAGTAGATATTAATCCAAAGTAAAAACAATCTTATTGATTGATTTACACACACTTGATTACACTTTTTATCATTCAATTTTGAAATATTTACGAATTTTGTTAGTGAATTTTTTTCTAGTTATTAGAACATATAAATTTAAAAATTAAATATATTTTACTAGTAAGTTAATTAACAAACAAATAAGATACACTATTAAAAATTATTAAATAAAAATAAATAATTATTATATTAACTAAAATATTAAAAAAATATTAATATCTAAATTAATTTTTAATATTGATAAATAATTTTAAATTAGTATCTAATTAGTTACTAATATTTTAACTATGAAGTTTACAATCTATATAATTGTATATAATTGGTAGTTAAATAGTAACTGGTTAGATATTAATTTAAAAATTATTTATTAATAATAAAAAATAATTTAAAATAATATTTAATTTAGTTAATATAATAAATAATTTTATTTTTATTTAATTTTTTTAATGATAATATGACTAATAAAATATAGTTAAATTACACGTTGACAAGTGAGATAAGATGACGTGGTCATGTTGTAGTCTTGTTTTGTTTTTTTCTTTCTTTCTCATTTTGTCCTTTTGTATCTACTCTCTCATTATGGCTTCTTGTGTCTTCATATTTTAGTCTTCCATGTGCAATGTTATCCTTAATGCTTGATGTAATAGCTTTGAAATAACAACAATGGATATTGACATAAAAATTAAAGTGTACTTGTTTCTTACAATAATATTATTATTATTTTTTATTTTATTTTTTGTGTGTTTCTGATGTCAATACCTTTACTAAAGAGTCTCGTGACTGAAATTAAAGAATTACTATGAATTAATGCTTAGTGATTGAAAAGTCAACATTTACGAATGAGGATATATAATTTAGCTATGCAATGTTGAAGATAAGACTTCAAATAGACTCTAAAAAACCCTCTTTGGTACAAGGTAGGTAGTAGCCTTTTTTTGTGTGTCTCCTTTTTAGCAAAACTCTATGTAAGTCAAAGGACTCTTAATTGTAAGGGTGCCCCAAACTCAGGTTAACACTCACCAAATATTTATTTAATTATTTATATAATGTTGCATATGTATTAATTCCTTCAAAAGTCAGCATCCCCTCAAATGATTTTCACTTTGGACCTTCCTAATTAATACAATATTGGCTTTTTCCTTAGCTACCACCATGCATGCATCCTAAATTATTCCTTTCTTGTTGGCCAGACCCATCGGTGAAAATTCAAGCCTACCACTCTTCAACCTTATGAATAGATATGCCAAGATGGATTAACCTATTGGAAGAAGAAAATAAAAATCAGTTCTATCTACAGTGCCAATATTTTATTTATTTTTGTTCAAAAATAAATAGTCAGAATTTTAAGAAATTTTTTTTTAGGGTTGGGGCTAGGAAGAGAAGAAAATTACATCGGTAAGTTGCGACACAATTTTGGGACAAGTTGCAAACACAATCATCAAGGAGAATTAGGTATTAAAGACCTTAAAAGGTTTAATACAACTATACTTGAAATGGTAATTAACTCTAGAGTATGAAAAGATATTTTTAAGATATTTTTTAGGGTAGGGTGATTAAACATGAATCATTATCATTATGGTGGAGAGATCTTAAAAGATAATTGATTCACAATATAGGGGTGTTTGGGTTATAAAAAATATCACATGAAAAATAGGAAACGAGAATAAAGCTTTATTTTGGGAAGACTTATGGAATGGCCAAATATCTTTGAATGATAGGTATCCTAAACTTTATAACAATTCAAATCAAAAGGGGTGTCACATAGGTCAAATGGGTTTATGGGAAGAGGACGTATGGTAGTGGAGACTCATATGGAGGAGATAATGGTTTTAAATGAGAGAAAATAGTGGTTGAAGAGATGTTAAATACGTTAAGGGATATTCATATTCATTAAGATAAAATAGATGAATGGGTATGAAGAGGTGATAATTTGGGACAATATTGTTGGAGATCTCACATTGACTATAAATAAAAACATTTCATAGTATATAAGTGCAAATCTCACATTATAAGCCAACTTTATAAGGTTGAGTTGGGTTTAAAGTTCATTTTTTAATAGGATGTTAGATTCATTTAGAGCATATCGTAGCAAAGTTTGTTGGACTTATTACGTCACAGCAAAATCCGCATACAAGTTGAATGAAACTAGTCAAACTTGTGAGGAACAAGAGGTATATGTCAAATTATGAGAATCTATAGCATTACCCTTTGTCACCAGAGAGACATAACACTATGCAATTGTTTATTGTGTTTAGAGGCATGAGGGTCATTTTGTAATGGTTGATTCGAAGTTTATGATTTAAAGTTGTTGATACATTTTTTAGTATAGTTTGTATGTTTATGCACCGCATGCAAAACTCTTTGCAGATTATTTGATTGGGTTTAGAGGAATTAGGATCTTAACAAATGGATGTTATGCATTAGGGGTAGTAAAATGGGCTAGCGTGACCCGTTTTGACCCGTCAAAAGTTGGGCATGTTGGTTCGCCAAGGTTATATGGGCTGAGATTGGTAACTCGTCCAGCCATAAGGTGGATTAACAACCTGACCTGCCACATTTCAACTGTTTTTTTTTTTGTATTTTTTCATTTTGGATCTATTTATTTTATTGTAGTCATTGATATAACTTTTTAGACAATAAAAATGTAAGGAAGAACAATAAAATTGAATCAAACATTATATTTTAATCCAAGAAGATTTAATTTTTAACAAAATAAAGTAAATATTTAACAATAATTCAATGAATCAAATGATATATAAAAAAATTAATATAAATAAAGTTTTATATAAAACATTGATCTCCACCAATTTTAATTCCAAAAATATGATATTCTTCTTTAAAGTGTTAAAAAAAAGGATCAGACCAATATAGGTTGACAAATTCAAAAAGTTGACATGTCCTGTCTAAATGAGGCCAACTGGCCCGCCAAACTCAATTCACTTTCTCATCTCTACCTTGCACAAATTTTTGTAATCATATTTTTTTTTGTTTGTGTACAAGAATTAGAACACCTCTAATATTTTATCATTTATTACATTTTTTTGTTGTTGATAAAAATGAGTGCTAGTGCTTGGATTTTCAGGTTCGATTAATGAATTTATGAATTATTATTTGTCTTAGTTCTTACATGTTTTATGAAAGTTTTTATTATTATACATATAAAAAACAAGTTTGATTTAGTTTTTCTTTTCTAATACCAATGTCTAGTGTCTGATATTATATTTTTAATATCATAATCTGTCTTTAAAGACACTTTTCCTAGGTTTTTAAAAATGTTTATAAATCATTATTAGTGTAATGTTAAACTTTTTCATAATTTTGTACCAAAACTGGAAAAAAATACACAACACCTACTTGGATGTTTCGAAATCATTCAACAATGGTAGGAAACTAGTTAGGCATAGACGCACACAGATAATTCAATTCAAGTGAAAGATATGTAACATTATACATAGAACATGTTATTCTTATGCTGATAAATATATTTGACAATAAATTTAGCATCATATTCACACCAATTTTCTAGTTGTTTTTTTTTTTCAAAGATGGAAGTAAAATTCTTATATAAGCAACACAAAGAAGAAAGAAGCAAAAACATGAAAAGAAATATAATTCTAATTTTTTTTTCTATGTTGGTCACAAGAGGCCATTTCTTCTTCTTCTTGTTCTTCTTCTTCTCTTGGTGCTTCTTCTACTCTACCTTATCACTTTATCCACTTCAGCAAACTCAACATTTGTATTTGCCTGTTTATTTTAATGTCCCCACCGACCCATCTTTAATTTCCCACACTCACGATTCGTACCTTCACATATTTAATTAGATCCACCGAATCATCAAGATAACATACTATATAAAATAATTAATACACCGAATAATAATCTTCACACGAAACCAACAACACAAATCAAACGTTTCATTCAACAAAAGATATATTCCCCAGCAACTCAACCGAGAATATTGAACCATATCATAAGAAATTGTGTTCATATATAAGAAAAGAAAACCCTAAAAAATAATATTGTGAATGAAGATGCGAATTATATATATATAAATTATGGGGAAGGGGTTAATTAGTATGAAGACCCAACTAATATATGTACATAATAAAACTATATATATTGATATAAATAACTTAGGAAATGAAATATTGTTGATCGACATGGATTCATATCAATCTTGAAGGTCTTCGAGTTTCGGGAACTCGTTCAAGTCGGGTTTGAGAGAGATTTGGGTCGGGTTGTGCGAAGGCGCGTGATGGCGAAGCGCGGTTTGGAGCGCGTCGACTCTGGCGCCGACTTGCGTGGCTTTGCGGCGGATGGAATCAGCTGACATGTTCACGGAATCGTCGTCGTTGGCGCCGTCGACCTCGTCCTGGAACAAAAGTTCGGGGAAATTGAGGCGCGCGGAGGGACCTCGGAGGTAGAAAACGGCGGTGTCGTAGGCGCGTGCGGCGGCGACAGGCGTGGTGTACGAGCCCAGCCAAATCCTGGACCTCTTGTTGGGTTCTCTGATCTCCGCCACCCACTTTCCCCACTTCCTCATCCGTATTCCTCGGTACGGCTTCATGGGTTTGTCGTGGTGTTGGTTCTTGGATTTGTCCAAGGTTGTTCTGGGGCTTCTGCTTCTGCTTCTTGTTCTGTTGGTGATGGTTGAATCGTTGGAGCAACAGTGATCCCTATATTCCATGAGTAAATTAACTACCATATACCTACCCAGCTATATCTGTATCTATATATTTATAACTGTAAGGCTAGCTATTAGGTAGCTGATTAAATCAAATAAAATAAACTAAAATATGCTAGCTTGTGCCTATCTTATCTTCTTCGCAATCATTTACAAGTGTGTGAATAATATATATAGAAAGAAAGATGATGCAGAAACATGTGAAAATACATGAGTTCAGAACTCAGATTCCGTTCAGACCAAGAAAACACTTCCCCACACAACCATGGTGGTCTTGCTGGTGGTCTCTGTATTTATATGAAGATATGGAAAATGACCATGGACTATTTCGAACACGTCTGTTTGTTATATATATATATATATATATATATATATATATATATATATATATATATATTATCATAAATATATTCTTATTATATATTATAAAAATAATTAAAAAAAATATTATATTATATTTTTAAT
>Ga0123342_1003504_pt1 | contig 25131 bp, 9 predicted proteins | sample Turbeawhitnodule_FD_89960 | JGI IMG/M metagenome (GOLD analysis project Ga0123342, IMG submission 89960) | Root nodule microbial communities of legume samples collected from Mexico - Turtle bean Mexico white nodule | ecosystem: Host-associated > Plants > Roots > Nodule | place: Mexico: Nepantla... | reverse complement strand
TATAAATGCGGCTATATAGCCGCATTTATATTTCTTGATTTACAAGTGCGTGTTGATCAAATGCGGTTATAAAACCGCATTTATAAATTCAAAACAACCGCATTTGTTTTATGTTTCTGCACTGGTGGGTATAGCATTATTTGTCTCGGTTAACACATGCAACACATTCAATCCATATCCAATCATGCAAAGAATTGTCATTGCTGCTACTTGTGCCCGCAAATTGATTTGCTCTTGTATTTGTGAAATTAGTGTGAAATCAACACCAACTACATCGGGATTCATGTCATTCGTGCTAGACATCTCGACATTTTCGAAATACATAGACCAATGGTTATCGTTATCCATAGTCACAAATCCTTGACAATCATATAAATTTAACTATTAAGTCTAAAGAACCATACTTTACAGAAATAATAGTACTTAATTTTTTTTACTTTTATAAATAAAATAAAATATTATATAAACTCTGTAACTGGTATAGTCATAATTGTATTACAAATTCAAAATAATATTTATAAGGTTTTTTTTACTTGATTTTAGAAAAAAATAAATATTAAAAAATAAATATTATACGTAGACTGTCGTAGTATTTTAAAATATTTAGATATTTTGTATAGTTATAATTATTTTATAAATTAAAAATAATGTTTATAAAATTCTTTTACTTGATTTTAGAAAAAATAAAATATTATATGTAGACTACGTATTTTAAAATATTTAAATATTCTGTAAACTTATAATTATTTTATAAATTCAGAATAATATTTATAAAATTCTTTTACTTGATTTTAGAAAAAATAAAATCTTATATGTAGGCTATCTATAAAGTAATATTTTAAAATATATAAATATTTGTAATTATTTTATAAATTCAAAATAAAATTTATAAAGTCTTTTAGTTGATTTAGGAAAAAAATAAATATTATACGTAAACTATCTATAATTATTTTAAACCCTGTTCAAAATAATATTTATAAATTTTTTACTTGATTTTAGAAAAAATTAAATATTTAAATATTTTGTATACTTATAATTATTTTATAAATTTAAACTAATATTTATAAAAAAAATTACTTTATTTTTAGAAAAAAAATAAAATTTTATACATAAACTCTATGTATTTTCAAATACAAGAAAAAAATTAAATATTAATAAAAAAATTTAACTAGCAGAAAACTCATTCAAAATTTCATTAATGCTCATTAATATACTCATCAATGTGATTAAACTTGAAAAATCAAAAGGCAGCAACATACATCTATTAACATAAATAAAATAAATAACTAAACATTACAAATTTCTTCTTCTCAACATTTCATTCTCAGATCTTATTCTCTAAATTCTAAATCTATCTAAAATTTACCTCCAGAGACTCCAGAAACGTAGACAACAAAGATGCATAACCACCAACGACCACCGTGAATCAGCCGTCCACCGAGCACCACCAGCGGAACCACCACCCACCACCAGTAGCGAAACCGTCCAACGACCACCAACAACCGTGCATATCCACCATGCACCTCCGACGAGCACCTCCGACCACTGCTAAGTACTCCCTCAACTCAAAACAAATAACTTATCTCTACTTCTCTTCCATATTTATCATCCCTCTCATTTATTCATCACCCACACACTTGAATTTATCCACCAAACAATATACGAATCCCTATTTGTGCTGTGTTTGTGCAGGAAATCTCATGCGTGAGAATCTCGTGGAGGGAATATTGGAGCTGCATGGCACGGGCATAGGCAGCTATGGCACATAGGTTAGGTGAACGGATGGGTAATATGATAAAATGAAAAAGTTTCTCTCCAAATCTTCTCATCTCATCAGTCAGGGAAGCTTTTTTCCCTTTCTTTGCTTTTCTTCTCCCCTTAATCCCTGCTAACTCCCAAATACAAACATCAGATTTATTTCCTTTTCAATCCGGGTGAACAATAATCACCGAGATACAAACACAACATTAAAGTAATTAATCCATGACACAATTCAAATGTAATTAAATTGCCTTGAGTTATTAAATAAAATAATAACTCCACGTGATTTAAATTAATCTAATTAAATTTAAAATTAAATTAAACTCACCCAATTTAAACCACTTACCCCGTGATATATATAACTTTAATTTTAAAATTAATTTTTGTGAAGGATGGAGTAACTTATTCATCTATTTTTGTTGATCAATTTATTGAGTAGGTTTTCCACTGAATAAATGATATTGCTATTAGGTTTTAAAACATTCCTTGAAGGTCAATTTCGCAATTATGGTACATGAAATTGCCAATTTTGGAAAACTACTTCACTACTTGTCTGGTCCCCAAAAACATCATTACATTGATAAAGCAATAAATGCAGTGGCAGAATGATGTGTAAAGTATTTTTATAATTAAGGCGTATTTATCTTTAGCACAGTTAATAAATTTATATTTTTAATAGTGACTTCAAGATAAACATTTAGTTATTATCGTTTAAATTGCATTAATATGGTAGGAATGGATATTTTAAGAAATGAAAAATGTTAAAATCTATAATATAATGGTCTCATCACAGTCTCTTCAACCAAATCCAGAATAATATCAACTCCTGCTTCCATTTCAACAAGTAAAATCATTAACCCCACTTTTTGTTTGTACCACTCTCTGCTTTTCTTCACAACAAATCATGCATAAATACCAATTTCATGCATAAAAGTTTCTTTTTATTACTTTACTTTTCACATTTTTAAATCTCCCTTCCTTTAGGCACAAGTTTCATTGTTTACAATATTAGGTCATATAATTAATTATGGAATGTTTTTAAAATTTTATTTATTTTAATAATTAATTTATACTATTATCTATTTTGTGGATCGGTAACACTTGACTTGTATTTTGTAGCATTTTTAAGTAGAAATACATTTTATATGTTTTGTTTTCACCTTTTATTGTATCTGTTTCCTTGGTTGTATCCTCCTCTTTGTTGAAAATCAAACAAATTTGGCATAGTGTGAGAAGCTTTATGCTGAAATGAACCAAACACTGAAGAAGTTAAAGATGAATGTTCCATGTTGAGACATGAAAGATAAAACCCTAGCATGTATCACTTGACAAGAACAAGACACGTAATCCAAAATAAGGATCTCAGGTGAAAGTTTCCACACATGATGTTATAACCAATAACTGAGGGTGAAAAAACTAGAAAACTTTAGTTTCTCATTTATAATACGTGTCTCTCAAAGAAGGTGATGAGAAGTGACACACGTGCATGGTTGTTTGTGATGGAGCCACGGAATGAAAGACAGTAGGTGAAATAAAAGGAAAAGAAAAACATGGCTTGAATCAGTCTTATCATATATAGTATTATTTGGTGCACAAAAATCTTCTAGGTCCTCCCTAGCCGATTTGGTGAGAGTAACTCTGTGTCCCTTCCTCAGGACAAGTACCTTCAACACATTCTGCATAAAACAAAATATGCTCATAAATAGGGAAATGCCAAAGAGAAAGAGGAATGAACAGAGCCATAATAGCTACCTTGTGTAACCAGTATAGTTGTTTCATTAAGTGTTTCGGTTTCAGGGCTTGAGTTAAACTTAAGTATTAGAGTCATTTCAAATCTATCATAACGAGTGTTTGTTGAACTTATCAGGGCACTTGTTATCGTGAGGTGTGTATTGAAGATCCTACATTGATCTAGAGATATATTACGAAGTGGACTTTAAGTCTAACTCAACTCCATAAAACCGATTCATAGGATGAGGTTTGCACTCATTTATATACAATGAAATGTCCTAATCTCTAGTCGATGTGAGATCTTCAATAAGATGAGAAACAATTCATTGTATATCAATGTAAAATTCATTTTTATGATTATGAGTCGGTTTTATGGGATTGAGTTAAGTCATTAGGTGATATTTACATGTCTAAACACATGTTAATCTTACATACGGTGTTAAATGAACTTAATATTTAATCTTGTGAAAAAGGGTGTTATTCACATTTAATGAATCTAAATTTCAACTTTTTGCACATTATTATTATCATTTATTTCAACATATTTAAGATGAAAACATCATTTTTGATAATAATATTCCTGACAATATGAAGTGGAAAAAGAAAAGAAAAGGAAAAATTGAAATATATGATGTTTATTGTGAATTATAATTGTTGGTGGAAAGGGTATATGTTGAATAGAATTGTGTTTAGGAAAATAGAAAGAAAATCCCTTAATGGGCCCATTTTGGCATTTGCTTAGAGAGGAAGTGAATCAGAATGGGAGCGTAGGTGCTTCATTCAAAAGGGGTTTAAAAAAAGGGAGAAATGGACAAGGCCTAGTGGCAATGAAAGAGGGTACAACTGTACATGTAAGTAGTCCATGACATAGATACAACTCTCACATGCTGTGGTAGATGCTCCTAGAGAGAGAAACTGCCTTCTAGAGGGAGAAACTGCTGTTCCTTTGTGTTTCCCATCTTTTACACTCTGCTACCATTGTTGGGTTTTTTCTCTAAGCTCTTTCTATTTCTGGTGGTGTTCAAGGTGAGGAATGAAGCCGAGGAAGATATCAATTTGTGTTTTTTTCCTCAGAAATGTTCAATTGCTTCTGCGATTTTAACGAACCCTAATTATGGGTGAGATTGTGCCGTTCTGGTGGGTGCCTCTGGGCATTGTTACGCTTATAGGAGTTTCTGGGTCGTGTTTTTGTTGTTGAAAAGTTTGTCTTCTGTGTGGTTTCTTATGATGGGCTGTGAATTTCTTTCTTGAGAATCTGAGATGGGTAGGTAGGGTAGGTTCTGATCTGTGTTCAAAATGAGGGTTTTTTGCTCTGGATTTTCGGTTTTATCTTCCATTTCTGGACCTGGTGTTTGTTCTGTGTTCCAATGCTGCTTCTGAATTCATGCATGTCGATTTTATGCTTCACTTTTGTTTCGGAATTCTGGGTTCCCCGTCTCTTTCAAGTGATTTGCTGCTTTAATTGAAGGGAATGTTAAGTATTTAATGAAAATGAGAATATTTATTAGATTGAAAGCATATAAGGGGTGCGTGCATTAAATGTTATTTTGTTTAACATTTGGCATCTTAAAATTTTAGCTTTTCAAGTTTGATAACTTTTGGTTTCCTTAACCGTTCTCTTTTGAAAAATAAGCTGTGTTCTTGCTAGCCATAAACGATGGAGGATTGCATGTGCATTTTAATTCAACCCAACCTTTACATTTGCATTTGGTCATGTGTTTCGTGAATGTGATGCTTATTTGGAAATATTTACAGAAGTTTCTAATATTTTTAAGCTAATAGCAGAAAGCCGAAAACATTGTTTAGTCATTTTTTGTCGTTAAAGACCGTTCTCTATCACTTCTATGTGGAGCTTGAGTTTTTTAACATGGGAAACCATGATGAATATTTTGATTGAGTTTGTAATAAGGCTTTTTTAGTCAATAATTTGGAGGGGTACACACTAAAGCACTAATACTAGATCTGCAAACGGCACTGGAAGACATGAGACTCCCTCTGTCGAAAATCATTGTTGCATGAAAAGTGTATTACTTCTGAATTCTGATTCCTTATCCCTTAGTTTGATATGCTGTTTTTGTCCGAGGAGAATATTTGTCTAGTAGAAAGTGTTGCATGAAAGACAATATGTTATTCTGATCCCCTATGCCATGGATCAACAATGAATAACACATGTAATTGTGGGCAAACAATATATTGTTGCTTTGCTTGGTCTTCTTTGGCAGCTAGGCAATGCATGCTGATGCAACCAAAAGAGTACTATAGTTCCATATCTAGAAGATAAGATGGAAGTTAACTTATTCCAAAACTAAACTTCCTTATTTAAGTGTTTAAATGCTTTAATTACTTTTGTGGCTTCTTGTTTGTTTATAAATACAGTTTACCCACACCTTTTTTTACTCTACGTTTTTTTATTAATGGTATGGGATATTCAGATTTTAGTGAAGAGAGATAAAGAATCTTTTAATGCATCCTTGTAAGGATGCTCATAATTGATTCTGTGGCTTTTGTCTGATAATCTTTCACCTTATTTACATTTCAGTTTTGTATTTAATGTAACTATGACTATGTGAGGGAAAATGATACCAATAAATGAAAATGACACTTACATATTTTTTTTATTGTTGTTGTTGTTGCTTGAGATCTTCCATGCAAATTTTCTTTCAGAAAATTAATTAAGTTAAAGCTTGTTGAATCTTTTAATTTCGAAGACAATTTAATAACTTCTCAATTTCTTCTGCAGATTCGAAATCCTTTACCAGGAGATTTATTTTTTTCTATTAACTGGGGTCAATAGTGACGAAGTATGTCAACCAGTAATTTATGGCTGAAGAAAGGCTTTCTTCATATGTAATGGTGCCAACATGTAGACCAGCAACAGAAACTGCATAGTGAAATCTCATCATTCAGCAGAGATGTTGATCAGCAACGAGGTAGAAGATTTGTTTGATGATAACTTTGAAGGATCTAACGAAGAAAGACAGATTTTTTCAGAGGTCTTTTCTGGTGATGACATTTTTCAGTCTACTCAGAAGTGTCTTGTTCCTGGAGTTATCAGCTTTGAACATGAATCTGCTAAAAACACATTTAAATCATTCTGCTCTAGTAACGAAAACTCAGTTGCATTGGATCCCTCGTCATCTAGACTTACACACCCTGAAGAGGAGAACTTTAATGTAATTCAGCATTCCAAAGAGGCTGCTCTGGGATGTGTGCCAGAGAGTTTGATTTGTGAAGACCAGAATGACGAGGATGTGAATGTCAAACGAATGAAATTTTCTCTGCATGAACTTGCTTGTAGTAGATCTGATTCAGAAAAAAATTTGAGTTCATCACGACTTTCAAAAGTAGCAGTTTCTAACCTGTCTTCTGTTGCTACAGGCTGTAATAGTGAACCAATTGCATTTCGTTTGGTTGAATCATCCAAAGATGGTGTGATATCCAGTTGTTATCTATTGAACCATAACAATTTAAATAAACAAGCTGTTAAGGATGATGTAGATGTTACAAATTTTAACACAGCAACAGCAGACAGACATATTGCAAAAGAAGTGTCTGTAAGTAAAGCAGCTGCTTCTCCTGTTTCCCAGGAAAGCTTTGCGAGCAGGCTTGTAATTACAAGTCCGTCAATCACTGTTGTGAAGAAGGCTGGGTCTCCTTTAAATCCTGAGGAAATGCCGGAATCTACTAATGGGGACATCTCAAATTCACCCTCAATGCTACAGGAAGAGGACCCTCGTACTATTCTGCAGTTTCAGATTGTTCAGTTGCTTACGATGGCAGGGTGGACTATTGAGAAGCGTCAACGGCCTAGCAGACGTTATCCAGAGTCAGTTTACAGGACACCAGAGGGAAAGCCTATTCGGGAATTTACAAAGGCTTGGAGAATATGTGGTGAGCTATTGTCTGTTGACAAATGCAATTTAATGTGCAGAGATTATAAGGAATGGACTGATATTAGTCAATTCTGGTCTGATCTATCCAGTGCACTGATAAATGTTGAAAAAACAAAGATGCAGTCAGAAGACCCTGATGCTATGTTGGCTTATCGATGGTGGCTTTTGGATCCGTTTGTAGTTGTTATATTTGTTGATAGAAAGATTGGTGCCCTGAAAAAGGGAGAGGTAGTGAAAGCAACTTGGACTTTAGTTTCTAGTAAGTATAAGGTGGCATGTGCTCCCATTGATTCGAGCTCTGGAAATTCGAATCAGGTACCTGGAGGGTCTAATGTAAATGCTGTTCACCAAGCCAAAATTAGAAGTTCTAGAAGTCTTGATAAGCAGAGTTCAGATGGGCATGTGCCAATGGACACGTCAGAAGAAAATAACGCTTCTGGTGTGAGCTATGGCCTGGTTAATTCTCATGGCTCAAGGACTGTGCAACAGTCTGAATGTAGTGAGGAAGAGGGTGGGAAAATCTTAGTAGATTCTGCATTTGGGAAAGATAGCACATATTCTGTTTCTAATGTTATTCTTAGAAAGAAAATGCGAAGGAAGTGCAAAAGGGTATCTGAAATTAAAATGAGTATGTTCTGCCATGGTGACATGCTGGGCTCAACTGTCACTGATCAGGTGCAGTCACTAGATGGTGAAGCATGTGGTTTGGAAGAGGTCCAGAATTATCTAGTTGACAATGCTGGAAAGAAAAGAAGCTGCAGAAAGTTATCATCTTTCAGTGCAATTCAGAGAAATACCAGGAAAACAAACGGCTCCATAACTGGAACGGATAGGTCTAACAGATGCCATATTAAAGATGATGATTTATTGGTGTCTGCAATATTCAGGAATAAGGACTTCGGCCCAAAGGCAATCCGGGGAAGTTCTAGAGCTAAATCCTGCAAATCAAGGGGCCAGAGAAAGCTTAAAAGCCAAAAGGGTCGTTGCAGGTTGCTGCCAAGGAACCCCTGTAGTGCAGGGAAGTACAATAAGGACTGTAATAGGTCTTATTTGGGTTCAAGGACAATATTGTCCTGGTTAATTGATAATGGGGTCATATCTTTAAATGATGTGATTCAATACCGAAATACTAAGGATAATGTTGTTATTAAGGATGGCAGGATCACCAAAGATGGTATTATATGTATATGTTGTGGTAAGGTGCTTACATTATCTGAGTTCAAGTTGCATGCTGGGTTTACATTGAATCGCCCCTGCGTAAATATTTTTATGGAATCTGGCGAGCCCTTTACATTGTGCCTCCTTCAAGCTTGGTCAGCTGAATACAAAGCCAGGAAAAGTCTGAATCTAGTTGTGCAGACTGATGATAATGACAAAAATGATGATTCATGCGGGTTGTGTGGTGAAGGGGGTGAGCTGATATGTTGTGATAATTGTCCATCTACTTTCCACGTAGCTTGTTTGTCCACTCAGGTATGTCTGCTCTTGGGTCTATGCAAGTTTCTTTCTTTTAATTTGTTTTGGAAATCCAAACATGAGTGATTGATATAACCAGGCTCCTATGCCATTCCTCTGTGTGTGTGTGTATATATATGTCTTTGCGTTAGCATAATATGGCGTTATGCTCCTCCATTAAACTATACTTGTAGTATAATCTTTCTGGTCTGTTGTTAGGAATGTTTATTCTGACTCAGCTGATTACTTGAAAATGTAAGTATTCGAACTTTTTATAGTGTACGAGTGAGTTCACTTCTGTGAATATGAATACATGATCTAGGGCGTCCACTGTAATTTAATTGCTTTTATAGCCAGTTGCCAAGAATTAACGAACTTTGTGCTTAGTTTAGCTGTGGTTTGATGAGGAGGTTTAGTGAGTATATCCCCTCTTATTTTATACACAACCAGATATACACCTGTGCATTGCACTAGTGCCAAATAGTAGAAGTTATCTTATCTTTTACTGTGTAGAAAACATTTAGTAGTATTTTATTTAATTATAAAACAACCTTGAGCAAATTGGATGAGATTCAATTGTTAAAAATATGTGCTTTTGGTTGACTCATGAGATAAGATTGTTTTGAAAATTATTAGACTTATGTAAAAGATGACACTTAAGCAAAAATGTTGACATTACAAAGCAATGTCAACTAAATCGTTGCTATGGTAGCATATCAAAATATATTTACTATAAATTATAGATTGAAAATAAATGTGTAAATGCTATAAAAAAATTTGAAACGATTTCAAATACGTTATGTGGATTGTGTTGTACTTGTTATCTCCTTAATAGTTGTGGAGACTCATGGACACTACTTAACAACGAGCTAAAAAGTACTATTCCCTTATAGTCTCTAAATCCATTACTAACAAACAGTATGTCGAGGATCCTTTGTAACTCTTGGAAGAATTTGGAGAAACATGGTAGCAATCACGAAGGGTTTGTAAGGTAGCATATTAGGTTGCTCTTGAAACACATAACATCAATAGCGAGAGCTTGGTAGAAACATCTCAGGGGATTACAAAAATAAAATAAAATTATTCATTGATCATTTCAAGAGAAATTCATTTATTAGATAATTATTTATTATTAAAATGTATTAGTACGTTCTACTCACATTTAAAATGATTCCATTTTGTAGTTAGAGACATGAGAACATATAAAAAACTAATGTGACTTAAAGGAAATTTACATGCTAACATGTCAACTCCACGACTCGTGGTTCAGATTTTATATATTATAGTAGATAGATTGATGGTATGGATGTTTGTGTAAGTGTGTTACTAGCGTTTAGATTTGTTTATTTATGTTGTTCCTGTATTATTGTTTCTTTTCATGTGATGCATTTGACAATAAATAAGGTCCTTTTGTACTTTGTATTTTTGAGGATGTGTTTATTTATTGTTGTTGATGTGATTATTATTAAGGTTTTTTACCCTACCTTAGAAGAATAATACAATCTTTTTTGCCTATGTGAATCAGGATATCCCAGATGGTGACTGGTACTGTGCAAACTGCACTTGTAGGATATGTGGAAATTTGGTTATTGATAAAGACACTTCAGATCTGCATGATTTGTTACAATGTTCACAGTGTGAACATAAATGTAAGTATCCCTGTATGATCATACTGCTTTATGACATTACCAGTGTTATGGTTGTAGAGCCTGTAGAGTGTAGATAGACAACAAGTTGAGTTGTGCCATATATAGTTTGTTATTGTTTGAATAATTGAAATACTCGACATTGTTTAATGGCTAAACAATTTGTTGGTTTGATTATTGTCATGACTATTCCTGAGTCTCCTTAAATGCCACAATAGTGGGAGCTTCATGATCTCATGCATGCCCTTATATATTATTATAATAAGCAATTGCTTGATGATCATGAATGAAGATTTCTTTGATCTGAAGCCTATGCATTGTTTTCCCTTTGCAATGCTTCAATGATTCCATCTGACAATTGCGATCCTTGCACTAAATAGATCACGAGACATGCCTTAAAGATAGAGAAACACCAGAAGGAGCAGTCTCGGACATTTGGTTTTGTGGTCAGAGTTGTCAGGAGGTACTATACTACAATTTCTCAAATTTCTGGACTTCCATTTGAAATGGCTAATTATTTGTTATATTACACAGATGATGTAGTGGCTTGTAATGTGAGTTGGTCATTTTATTATCTATAATTTGAAGATGTTCAAAACCTTTTGAAACTTTGGTTTATATTCCAAACCGTGTGCCAACTTTTATATGTTCCAAACCATGAAATAATGATTATCGCATTAAAATTTATATCAGTGGTAAATATAGCTTTTTTCAAGTTGTTTTTTTCAGACAAATAAGCTTAAGATTAATAAATTTATAATTTAGTCCGAGTTAAAGAAAAATACGAGGTAATTAATAAGGTGATTGTGATTTGCATCAAATTCTTGAATCCAAATATAATTTTAGAGCTTATAATAATTGAGAGCAGTATAACACAGAGGCTTCCATGACTGTAGTGTTTGCCAAAAGCAGAGCAAATTGGACATCTTTTCAAAGCCATATAGAATGTGGAAGAGTCTAGTCTGGTGACTTACCAAGTAACGTAATGTAGACTTGTTGGCATAGTTGTATCCACCAATAGAATGTCATCACTTGGGCATATAAATCTGGGAAGCCTTGATTCCCTGTGACTTTTCAAAGCGTTAACAATATTCTTTTTGGGTTGCTTTTCTCTTTCTGTACTAAAGGAGGAGAATTGTAAAAGTAGTCTAGCTGTGTGACATACCCAGTAAATCATCCTGGCCAATTGGCTCTCCTAATTCAAAGTCTAACTTAATTTACAAATCTGATAGGTGATGTTGGCTACATGGATCACATGCCACCATTGAGCTTAGTTAAAAACCCATTTCTTGGTTAAAAGATCTGTTACTGTTAAAAAATGTTTGTTGTGGTAAGCTTTGGCTTGACTGCTTGAAGGGGAGTGTTGGAAATAGTAATAGTTTATAAAATTAGGAAATAGCATGTTTATGTATCACATGATAAAATGCATTTAGTTTTCATGGGAATTAGTGATATAATAATGTGTTGTGGTATTTGGACCTAGTAATCCTATTTATGTTAATAATCAGGTCAAGTACTCACTACTCAAATAACCTAATGAATGACACTAATATCCCAAGACTTTATTCAAGGACTCGAGACTCTGGTTTGTGCAGGTGTACTCTGGACTTCAATCTCAGGTGGGGTTAGTTAATCAAGTTGCTGATGGCATCTCATGGACGCTTCTTAGATGCATTCATGATGACCAAAAAGTTCATTCTACACAGTGGTTTGCCCTAAAGGCAGTATGCAATACGAAATTAGCAGTTGCTCTTACTATCATGGAGGAGTGTTTTGTGTCAATGCTTGATCCAAGGACAGGCATCCACATGATACCTCAAGTTTTATACAACTGGGGGTTAGTGCCTCCTCCCTTCATTTTCCGTGCTTCCTTTTTCATAGTTTTATACCTATCTAAATAATGTCCTGCCCCTTGTACTTTTTAAAGCCTTAATTCTTTCCCTTTTGATTTGAGAGGCTTTATTTTATGTGATTTTCAGGTCTGAGTTTGCTCGTCTGAATTTTCAAGGGTTTTACACCATGGTATTGGAAAAACAGGATGTGTTAGTATCTGTAGCATCTATTAGGTAAAATTTCAAAGAAAGATATTTTTCTTATGAAATTTATAGTAGAATTTGATGTTTTTAAATCTTTATGATCCATATGTGGAATGGTAGTATTTTAATTACTAGTTAACCTATAGAGGCAATTATTTAAGTGTCTTTCACCTTACCCTTCAAGATGATTCATAATTACATTTGTTTGATTTATACACGAGGCAATTATTTAAGTGTCATTTACATTTTTACAGGGTGCATGGAACTGCAGTAGCAGAGATGCCTCTAATTGCTACTTGCAGTCGGTATCGTCGCCAGGGAATGTGCCGATTGCTTGTGACTGCTATCGAAGAGGTAATATTTGGCTAGTTTCACTTGTACTTGCCCAAAATAATTGTAGTGATTTTGCACTTGACTTCTTTTTCCTGTAACTGTTGAGTTTGAAAATTTCCCACACTTCTTCATTTTTTGGCCTTTTGTGTTTCTAAATTTATTTGTCATTGGCAGATGTTAACATCTTTCAAGGTGGAAAGGCTTGTGATATCAGCCATTCCTGATTTGGTTGAGACATGGACTAAGGGCTTTGGATTCAAACCCGTTGATGATGTTGAAAGGAAAAAATTGAATAAGTTTAACTTGATGATCTTTCCTGGGACAGTGTTTCTTGAGAAACCGTTACACGGAGAGATGAAAAATGAAGGTAATTTTGTTTGGTGTATTTTGTTAGTGTACTATTATTGTGAAATACTTTACTAAAATTAATTATCTTTTCAGATGAAACAGGACTGTGTGATGAATCAACTCAAGCAACTGATGAATCAGTCAAAGTAGGTATCGGTTCTGAAGGAATGGCCATTACTGACTCATTGCTACAAGATGTTGTAAACATAACTACTGCCAATCAAATTGAACCAAAGTCAGAACATGAACCTTTGGATGGTAAAAATCAGTCTGACCATAAAGCTGGCAGTGATACCCTCAGAAAAGACAATACACAACCTGTTGACACTGCATTACAAGCCAAAGAATCAACAGAAATAAGTAGTACCTGTTTTACAGAAGAGATCATCCAGTTGACAGTGTCAGCTGGGTCAGAGAAATCTATTGAAGAGAACAGTGTGAAGGAACTCGGAACATGCAACAAAGTGGAAATGGAAAGTGATACAGTGCGGCAATCTAGTGAGAATTTTTGTGCTATAAAAGATGGTGCTGAACCAAGTATAAGGGTTGTTGAGGACAAGAATATCAAAATAGGTGAGGGTCAGGAAAATGCTTTGCAGGGCCCTTTTTCAAATCTATCCTGCAAAACATTTCTAGGCAGCAATTTTGACACGGATTCCAGTATTGAATGCTCAGTGATGTATGATGAAACAGCTTTTTTTGGAACATTTGCAAAGTCTGCAAGCTGAATCAGAAGTTGAAAGAAAGTAGTTGTTTAGAGAGATGTTGTGATGTTCATAACCAACTTGTAGGGTATCTCACCGCAACTAACTGCAAAATATGGAAACATAAAATGGGTTCAAGACCAGCTAGATTAAGATAAAGTTGTGGCCCATTGTGTGTAGCTAGGGACTTACTGTGAAGCATAAGATGGATGCAAATAAAAATGTTTTTGGTCTTGTCTTGGTTGGTGGTAAGGAAGATAAGATGTCAATGAAGGTTGTGCTACTCTAAAACAGATCTCGTTAGTTTGCTCAAATCACTTTATTAATGCACCTTCAATTCTTCTCATAATCAATCATTCAGCTTCATCAAGAAAGTTAACATTTCATAAGATGGTCCAATACTTGTTAAAGCTAGTCTCAACAACTAAGCATTATTGCAGCTTGGTGCAATATGAATTATCTGCTGTCATTGTATAAATTAGAAATATTAAGAAAGAATTCTACTCTTTAGAACTGTGATAAATTGCATGTAGTGATCTAAAGCAACTTAAGATTAGGAGATGATAAAAGGATATTTATTAATCTTGGCAGTTGATGAAGAGGATGAGTTCCAAAGAAAAATAATTTATAAACCAAGTTCAAACTCAAACTCATATTACAAAGGTCTTAATTGTAAGTGACTTTCAGTAATTATTATTTACATGTAGTTAGACCTGGGTTGATCCTGGCTACATGGTTTGGGTTGGACATATTTTATGGACAAAGATTTTCTCAAGGTTACAAATTTTAAGGCAACTTCTTTTGTTGTATTGTAGTGTTTTATATAATTTAAAATTAAAATGTAATATATTATTGTACAATTCAAAAATCTGATCTATGAATAATTTAAACTTCTTTTAACACCTCTGAAGCTGCATAGGTGGAGGAGAAAAGAGTGATAAGCTTTGATATATGTTTATAATTTATTTTGTTAGTTGGATAAAATGTGATCATCCAATGTGATGTCAAGTGAGAAAAAGTGCACAACACATAAATTTGATGGAAAATACACAAAGAAGCTTTAAAAAACAATGAATCTAGAGAACTAAGGGACATAGGAAAACTTTTTACACGTGTTAATATAAGAGTAATTGGATATTTACCAAAAATGTACACAACAACACTTGCCAACCATGTACACTAAGCACAACTTCTACTTTTCTCTTTCTCAAAACGTAAATCATTTAACACATGAAAAATATTGAGGCTGATTCTCCCACACCATATCAATTCAAATCTTTCGCACCTATGCCTGTTTTTTTTTTAATGATTTGAATTTTTTTCTCTTTCGAATATTTCGAATATTTATGTTCTTTAGAATTAATATGTCATTTTGGATAAGTTTTTCGTAAAGGACTTTTGGATGTTAAGATCCATAAACAAACATAAATCTTCTAGATCTCAATTATCAGTACCATTATATAAAAATCTGAAACTGATAACTCACTTCTAGGTATGAACATAAAAATCTTAAATGAAGTACGAAAATAACTTTTGGATATCGAAATCTAAAGTATATAACAATCACTTTCAGATTTCTACATCGATAAACGAAAATGAAACCAAGAACAATGTTGAGTTTTAAATTTTATGTTGAATTTAAATGATATGATGTAGGAGAAATTGTCAAATATTAATGTTAATTTGATTTTGCAGGAGTTGGCATCTGATTTTGTAAAAAAATTCATAATTATAATAAAAAACAAAAATATTAAATCAGCGGGATTATGGAATCCTGATTATTTTATCTTTTAAATCAATCTTAAATAAATATCTTGAAATAGATATTGTGAATATCTTCTTTATTCTTTAGTGTTGTCATTATGGTTCTTAATGTATTGCAAATATTTATCCATTTTTTTATAAATAAAATGATTTAAATAAATAAAATTAGAATTTAAAGAATAAAAAATATGGATGTGTGAAAATAGGGTTTAAAAGAGTATACTTGATAATAAAAATGTATTAAAAGTAAATAGAGTGTGCTAAGTAAATTTGGAGATATAAATAGAAGAAGTCGTAGTTGAGTTCCTGCACCCATTCCACCTTCATACTAAATTTAGGGTTTATGATCATTGTTAAGCATGAGGCTGCAAATAAAAGTTATGCAGGTGCAAAAACACACTAAAAAAAATGGGAGAAAATTGAAATCTCCTAAGACTTTCTTTGGATTGTGGTGAGAGTGGGAAGGAAAATAAGTTAGGGGAAAGATCGTAAAAATTGAGGTTCTTTAATTGAAGAAAAGTGAGTAAAAGTAAGTTGAAAAATGGTAGAAGATTTATTCGATATAATATTATAGTTTTTTTTATATTAATATAATCAAAATGTAATTTGTAAATTATTTTTTAAAAATAATTTAATATAAACATTAACTTTTATATAATGTTTTTAAAATTAAATTTCATTTTATATATTTTGTAGATTATAGAAAATAATTTACATATAATTGCAAATAAATTATAAAAGTTATATTTTATTTATATAAGTATTCTTTATATCGTATGATCGAAACGACAACCTATTCCCATGTTTATCATATCTTACCTCCACACCAAAGATACAAGTGCTTCATTGTTTCTCAAATTTAAGGCATCAGTTGTGAATCATATATTGAAAAGCAGTAGACTTGACATTGTGTTTCTTCAATTCTTCAAGCAAAGCTTGTGTTGGGACAATGCAAAGTGTCTCTAGTTTGGTATCAATGGAAGTTGATCTGTCAGACACAGAACCGGAGACCATTAATGGCGGTTCCACGGCGAAGAAATCAAAGCAGCGTAAGAGGAAGAGTTTCATGGTGGACGAGGAAGGGCAAATGGGGTCGCGAGAGAAGCTGGCAAAAAAAATCTTGTTGTCTCTTACGAGGCCTTCCTATGTCATGGGATTGGGTCCCAAACCTCTGAGGAAGGAACATCGTACAAGGTTACGCTACCTGCTCCGGAGGCTCGTCAACCAGCATCACTGGGTCGCAGCCAGTGGTGTTCTAAGTGCCTACATGAAGGGCACAGTTAATGACACCTCTCCCTTCAGAAATCGTCTGAAGTTTTGGGTACCCTCCTCCCCCTTTTTCTCTTATTATTTCTTAAATTGGAATGTTGTGTTTTTACTTCTTTGATTATTGCTGCCTATTTGATTAATATGATTTTATATTTTATTGTTATAATTTCTTCTATTCTTGATATCCTAGTTGGTTCTTGAACACTGGCATTATGCTGATATGCGTGTAGGTTTTAATGGAGCTTCTTAAGCATGTGAGAAACAATTCTATTAATCCCACAAGAATCAAGAACCTCTATGATATTTGGTCGAAGAAAATTGGATCAATGAAGACTTGGCCTTTACAGGTCTGTTTCAGACTCCCCAACTAAATGCTTTATAGTGGTTACCTTTAATGTTAAATGTTTATAAATTTGCTTTGTAAGGTAGTAACTGTTTCTGACTTACAACTTGTTCTGAAGTACCTAAAGGTTATTTACAAAAAGTATACTATTTAAGCCTGATAAAATCTGTTATGTAACAAAGTTGATGTTGGTAACTCACAAGAGAGGTAGGCTATCTGGTTCAATAATCAATTGCAAGTCCTGCAAGTGTTATATTCTGAATACTCCAATTGAAAGAGGGGGGAGGGATCTAGCTGTTGAAATGTAATGTTATTTTTTATTATTTTTCTTGTGCGTGTATCCAACTTTAGGGTTAGGGTTTTAGGAAAGTGCCTTGCCTCTTCTTTGTATCCTATATATACATCAATAAAAGTCCAAAAGTGTAGGTTGAATACACTATTTTTTTTGGTCTTCTTATCTGTTAAAGTCTAGCTAAGAGAAAAAACAGTGATCCTGATGGCAGTGACTTGTGTGAGTCTCTATAGCTAGCCATCAAGTACTCAACAAATAATACTTTTCTTTTCCTCCTCGGTGGAATTGGAACTAATTTGAAGAAATCAAGGCATACCTGATTTGTAAATGTTGCAATTGTACTACAATTCAATACTTACTAGGTGCTGAGTTTATTGTTCACTGTTCATCACCATACCCAATTCTCAATTATTCAATTTCAGTTTTTCTGCAGAATTCTCTTTGTTCAGTGTTGAAGCTACATTTTCGAAGTTATCTAGAGGCATGCTTGGTTTGAGAAAAAGTTTGATGTTTCCATTTCCTATTTTCATTAATATTTGCAAAAATGTCAATTTGTTTTCACTTTGTTTCTTGTTTTGAAATATTAGTATATGAAACAGGAAACAGAATGAAAAACAAGGTGACAGTTTATTCATTATTAATGATTAAAACAGAAATGTTTTCTCAAACCAAATAGGCTTCTAAGTTTCTAGATTTCACTTTCTTAGTAATTTTAAAATTATTTACTTGTTACCTTTTTGCATGTGCAAGCTGTATGAGATCAACCAGGTTCTGATAATATGCATGCTCCCATGTTATGTTTAAACTTTCTGGTGGGAAACTCTACCATTGCCATTGCAAATAATCTTATCAATCTATCCGCTGACTTTAATTCTACTAGATAAATTAATTATATTTTTCAATTCAATTGAGGCATCAATTATGAATTTAAATTGTCAGCTTGATTGTTTAGTCTTCAGTTCTTAATGTAGAATTTTGTTTATGGAGCAGAGCAGATATGTAGTCCATTTGGAGTTCATTTTTTTCTGTCTTATGCAAGGCAATGCAGGGGAGGCATACCAGCTTGCTTTATGGTATGTAATTTAATTTTTTATGTGTTCTTTGCAGAATGATATGTGTTGCACCATGATGCGATGATTTCATAATTTCTGATTACTATATATAATGTGGGTTGTCTGTCATTGTTATTATATTTTTGCCAGGGCTGTATATTTTTCAATAAAACCTAAATTCCTCAGAATGGTTGATAAGGTTTGAATGGTAATTATCGTTGGTGTTCAATTTCTCCAGGGAGTTTGGAATACTATCTTAATTCTATTACTTTAGAGACCTTGGTACTTGACTGCCCATTACAAAAGGCAAGCTAAGTATGAATTATGCTACTTATTGTATTGTTTACTAGCATTTAGAGTAGACAAGTTTTGTCATTATAGAAAAACAAACATAATTGCATAAAGTCGATATTCCAAATGATTGACACTGCCCCAGTGATGAGGATGAATCTGGGATTGGTAACACAGTGGAAATTTGGGGATGGATTAGTCCTTTGGTGAATTTGAAAGATACCGCAAATTGTCTTCTTTCCTAGATAGATACATAGCTGTAAGTGTTATCACCATTTAAGAAGTGACACAAGAGATGCATCGACGGAATATAACAGTTCCAATACTCTGACAGTTACAATCGTAGTTTATTTAATTTATTTTCTACCAACACATTCCATATACGTAGGTTAGGTTGCCTAGGAAGTACCCTACTGGTATAGTTAAGTACTAGATACATGCTCAACAAATTGACTCAAATAAGACCAAATTATCACTGTATGCTTTTGGCACCAAAGTGTATTATATTATGAAATGGCTTTAAATATGAACTTTCTATTCACAAATCATTTTCCTTCATTAATGATGGTTTTCACTTCAAAAATACTAAAATACATGTCAGTGTTTGAGAAATAGTGTTATAGGGGTTCCACCTGGTTCTATTTTTTTTTTTAATATTTTCCCTTGCTTTTTCTATCCTTTTTCATTTATTTTTTGTCCTTTTCGTTTCTCCTTTAGCATTGAGAAAGACGAAGCTGATATTGATCCTGTGTCAAAGATGATGATGGGTTTGACATTCTATGAGCTGTGGTTTTCTTCTATCCCCAAAGAATTCCAGTGGAGAAACTCAGACCAGTTTTACTTGCAAGAGAACTCACATATGGAGACCTCAGTTACCAATAAAACTGGACAGTCAGAACGGTATAATTCAGTTGAATCCCACATGGTTGACTCCCATTCACAACATGATTCAGATGCCTCTATCATGAATGATAAGCATATATCTAGGGATGTTGTATTCAGTAAAGACATGGAGGTTGGTACTAATAAAAGAGAAAAACCACATCAGAACTTTCAGCCAGAAGGTTTTTACTTAAATTCTGAAGAGCAAAAAGGATTTGGAGATCCTTTTTCTAACAGTGGAGGTCTTACAGAGGATATCTTATATGGTCTTGGTAAGGTATTTATTCACTGAACAGGCGAAATATCTCTTTTATGTGGGTATACACCTTTGAATGAGAATGTGTATTTGCTTATATGTTTGTATATGGATTTTCCTACTTAATTTTTTTCCGGACTGAAAATATTGATTTTGTCTTTACTCTAATAATGCTAGATTGTAATTTTTCTCTTGCCAATGATAACCTGTTTGCACCAACCTAAGATTAGTTTTGTTAGAGCACCTCACCCTATTACTGTGGTTTAGGTTGGAGATAGAGAAAATGAGGGTGTAGAGTTCCCATTTGACTTGAAACTTCAGACAATGCTACTGATTGGGCACTGATAAGCTATATGTTTTTTCTTCTATCCTTTTCTGTTTTGAGTGTGGGATAATATAACTGGCATGCTTTCACTGGTTCAAAGCTCTAAATTGCCGTGGATGACAATTTTCTTTCCCTTTGAATATTCGATGTGTGACTAATCTGTTTATGATTTTCAGAAGTTGTGTTAAATGCTTAGATATTTTCATTTCAGATGGGCTCCCCTTTAGGAATATCTATCTCTATAGGCCTCCATTAGATGAATCATTTTACGAGATAGAGGGCTTACCCTTTCTGTGGTTATGATGTGGCAGAGATGTTTCCCAGAGAAATCCAAGAAGCTCAATGCAGAGTGATTTGAGGAAATATTAAACAAAATGTAGAAGGAGGCAACTAGGAACCCAAGAAGGGATATCTTCATTTGCATCCAAGAAATGGATCTCTTGCAGTTTTTTAGTATATTGTAAGGGAAACTTGCTTTCATGGGTAACGGAAAAATACCTTTAGCCAAGGCAAAGTCAAGATCCATATGCGCCACATCTGCAGAAAAATTGGTTTAATATGATATCAAAAGTTTAGTTGATTCCCCAGGCTCTAGAGCAAAACCCTCCCATGTTACTAATTTCACACTTGAGGTCCTCGGAAATTTCACACACTGGTGATATCATCAAACTAGTGTATTAAAGTATGGTGGGGGTAAAGCCTTGCCCCATGAGCTAATTTTTTGGAGTTGAGTTAGGATAAAATCCAAATTCTAAGAGTTTCAGAGGAGAAATAAGAGAAATAGTCAATGGTATCTTATGTAACTAACTAAATTACAATTAGTTAGTCAGTTTGTTAGTTAGAGTTAATTTTTCGTGAGGAAAAATTGTAATGAGGGTATATAAAGGATAAGGGTATACAGTTGGGGATTTTTGTGCATTGGTTGGGAGGAACCGGGCTCCTCAAAATTTCTGTTGTTTTTTATAATTCTTTCATTATTCAGTGAGTAATATAAACATCTCTTGTCTTCCCTGTTCTATTACTCTCTTTTTTCTTTCTTTTGTTTGTTATATTCTGGTACCAGTTTTTTTCAAATTGGTTTCAGAGCTTATTGCTCATCATTTCTTTGGTTTTTATAGTCATTAGTCTGTGGTTCATTAGTAACTTCAATATTGTCTTTTGGTGAATTTACTTAGGGGGACTTGATTTGTGGTTGTTGCCCTTGCATTTTTCTGATGAGAGCAATTTCGAGGAGTTCATGTATATGCAAAGAAATCAGCCTAATGACTATTACAAAAATTCAGTGAAATATTTACAACTCGCACTAAACTCTGAACCTTCTGCTTCAGCAGCATTACTTCCATTGGTACAGGTATGGATCATACATTTGAAGTTTTATGGAACCACTAAACATCATTTTGTATTTCGTTCATGTTGTTTGTTAAACTGAAAATTAGGTTCAGAACCGTTGAAGCAATAATTTATTACATTAACTCCAGTACTTGCTCAAAAGTACTTTGTCTTAATCTTTGCTTTTGGTGTTCCATGCGCCATAGTACTCTTCCTCATAACTTAACGGAGGGTGCCTTCTTTAATCGGAGATGGAAGTTGCAAGTATTAAATACTCATAAATGAAATCTTTCAAAATTTATACTTATAGAATGGGTCTGGGCCCTGATGGTGAACAGTGTCACCTTGGCCCATAGTTAAATGGGGATAAACCATATTTATACCTTAATCATTTGATTATATGGTTAAGTGTATTTTATTACTTGTTACCTATTGGCTAAGCATTATGGAATGGATGGTTCTTGGCCAAGGCCTGGTAACTCTAGGTCTTGGGGTGTATACCTCCTAAACAGTTTAATTTTGACCTGCTGTTGATATGAAATTTTTGTACAATTATTTGTTACTTTAACCAATAGCTAATAAATTAAAAACTTCTGTTTAAATAAAGATAAATTCGAAGTCATTTCAAATAAATAATTTTGTATTACTTTTAGTTTTGAACTAATTTAGCATCAATTATGGTCTGGTGAACCATTTTCAAAATTTTAAATAATTTTGAAAGGGGAAGGGTGAGAATTAAGGAAATTTTGGTTCAAACTAAAACTTATTTAATGAAAAACCACCGCGTACAAAATTTTGTTAAACATAAAATTGGACTAGATTAAAGAACTAATTCTTTCTGTGTCTGTACCTAATCTTTTGATTTTGTAAAAGTTCCGTATGGGTTGCCCAAAAATTGCAAGCCTCAGTTCAATGCATTTATTATCATTGCATAATTCCTGAAAATTATAGAACTGGCACTGTAATAAACCATGCATGATGTTGTCAACAACCAGTCCCTGCTGCCTTTTCATATTTTTGCTTATTTCTCTGCAATTTGTTGGTGATAATTTTCCTTTCTAATGGCTTTGCTACCATACCTGCACCATCATAAATATTTTTAGTATGCTCTATTGTTATTCAAGTAATTTGTTTTTGTTAAACTAGTGAAATTTGAAACCATTACCCCGCTTCAAGGTATTGATGAAATGAAAGGGAAAGTAATGCTTTTACTTGTATGCTTTAGGAATACTAATATATGGAGTGCACCCAGGTTTCCATTCATTCTAAATATTAACACTGCATCCCTTGATTCTGTTGTATTAGGAAAATGATGTGTTAGTGTTTTCCTTTCAAAGGATGTTCTTATGATGTATGTAAATACTATGTTTCGTCTTTTTACCTAAATGCTAACTCTTCTTAAATGCACCTATAGCATATTATTATTGTTATATTACAGAAGCAGATGGAACAACCTTCTATTTATAATTTCTTTGACTTGGGGTAGAACGCCAAAACCATCTTCAATACTGAGAGGAGCTCTTTGCTTTTCGTACTAGTTGTGTAGTTTGTTGTTCCTGTGGCAATTGACATATCATTCTTCTTTCTTTGGCTTTTGTTATTTCCCTTTTTGGCAGAAATACTATTTTTTGCGAGACAATAATGTTGACATTGTTAAATGAGATTTTGATCATAAATATGGTAATGTTAGATATATGGAACTGTTTCTAGGCATCTCCGTCCATCTAATATTGGAAGCTTTTGCGATGTCATTAACATTGTGCTAGACCCTCTATTTATCAAATGATTAGAGGTTTAATCCATGCATCTGATCTTTTGAATGTCCTTTGTGCAACTGCATCCTATTACTAATTGGTTCTCACTCCTTCCATATGCTTATTTTGTTACACACTTTGTAGAAACATCAGTCGCTTGGATTAAATGAAATCAATCATCCATCTGAAATTGCACAAAGCAACTAGCATGTTCCCTTTTTCTGGATGCGCATGCACGTCCCTATTTTGCATTTGTTAGAGAAATTATTTGGCAATTGTTTTCTGCATAGGATCATGTTTGAGATATAAAAAATGGCTTCACTTTATTTTTTATTGTCAGCTTTTGCTAATTGGAGGACAAGTTGATGAGGCTCTAAATATGCTTGAGAAGCAGTGCTGTAATACAGCCTCTGTACTCCCACTAAGGTATATCCCTTATTTTTGATAAGATGCTTTTTGTTATGATTATTTAAGTTACTGATGTGTACACCCTTGTAGAGTGAGGGCAGCTCTCTTGGAGCGTTTTGATCGAAACAACTCTGTCATGCTTCTTAGCTGTTTTGAGAATATATTGAAGAAGGATCCAACATGCAGTGATGTCTTAGCTAAACTTATCAAGATGCACCAAAATGGTACCTTCATCCTGAATCATGTCTTTTGTGTGAGTAGAATAATTTATATCGCCATTTCTCTCAAGTTGAGTCCAAATGTCAACTTGAAAAGGGATGTAGAAAGAGGTTAATGAAAGAAAAAGAGGTGAACTGGTGCAGGAAATGAAATACAAGTGATCAGGAAATTGAAGAACTCCTAGCCTCCAGTTTTTCCTAAGTTCATATCTTTTGTATTAATCTCTTCAAATTTGAATCAGTTGTCTCTGATTGCATGTCACGCCCTTCTAATTACAGATTTTGAAATATTTGTTGTGATAATTATTTTCTTCTGATACAGACTAAGAGATATCTTTTATGCTAAATAATACATTATGTCTATGTTATTGATTGGTTTCTTTGGTACTTTGCAGGAGAGTACAATCTTGAGTCTCTGCTGGAAATGATTGCTTTACATTTAGATGTTACAGATTCAGAACACAATACGTGGAAGGTCTTCTCTTCATGTTTCTTAAGACTGTTTTCCTACGAAGAAGACTGTATGTCTTCATGCCCCATTCAAACTGAACATGGACACAAACAACATCGTTCCTTTAACAAACCACCTAAAATATTTACGGATGGCACATCAGGAAAATCTTGGTATCTTCGTTGTAGGTGGTGGATAACAAGACATTTCAGCAATAGCAAGCTAGAATCAGAGATTGAATCAGGTATAATCATATCATTGGAATGGTTGAACTATGGTAACACGAGGTCAAACTTTTCTAATGTTGTCAATGTCAAGTGACAGTGAAGTTACGATATTAGTGTATATATAAACTTCACTGGAAATATTGTTGCATGTTCATTCACTATTATTGTTTTATTTTTAGTCATGTTAATGAGTTTTCCTAAATTGTATCAGGTGATTTGCAGTTACTGACATGCAAAGCAGCATGTGCATCGTATATGTATGGACGCGAGTTCAGCTATGTTGAGAAGGCTTTTTCTCATTTAGAGAAAGAAAATGATAAGGAGTTGTTGTTGTTCTTGGATGAGCACAGGGGAAATTCTTTA
>Ga0123342_1003503_pt1 | contig 25135 bp, 9 predicted proteins | sample Turbeawhitnodule_FD_89960 | JGI IMG/M metagenome (GOLD analysis project Ga0123342, IMG submission 89960) | Root nodule microbial communities of legume samples collected from Mexico - Turtle bean Mexico white nodule | ecosystem: Host-associated > Plants > Roots > Nodule | place: Mexico: Nepantla... | reverse complement strand
TATAAAAAAATTAACATAAAATCTTAATAAAACTATTATCAATGGTGCATTTAGATAATTTACATATCTTCTCATATAATTTAATATTTATTAAAATTATATAAATATATAAATAGTAAAAATAAAAAATGCGGATACACATGCATGCACGTGAGTGCCTATATTCCCGTTAGTCATAATAATACAAGTAAAAAATTAATACATGTCTCAACACCAAATTAATCTTTATATCCGACTCTCAATTGAAAGAACAAGATAAAAAGAAAAGAGCATAATTGTAAGAAAAAATAAAAAATTTATTATTATTACTAATATTAAAATAATGAGTATCATATTTAGGATTAAAATAATTACTCTAATTTAATTGACTTAATTTATTTAAATTAATAAGAATAACGACACGATTTTTAACTTTATTTGAATAATAAAATATTGTTTAATTTGAGACTTTGAGACTTTTTACTTGTTAAAGTTATCTTTAAAATTGTTTTATTGCTAGACAAATGTCTAGACTTTTTCTAATAGTATTGACTCAATATCACTTTAAGAACTAAATATTAATCTAACTTTACTTAGATTCATTTTCATATTTTTCTTTAAAATTTATACAATTCTTTATGCTTATTCAATATTATTCATTAACTATAAAAAAAAATTCAAAAAAAAAACAACAAAGAGTAAGATCTACAGATAATAAACTTGGATATAACACTGAAATATTACACTAGATTTCGTCTGCAATTAGTATCACATTAGATTACCGATCTCGTCATTTGAATATTAAGTAGTTAATTCTTAAAACGAAATTAAACAAACCCACCCAACACAAGCCCAAAGTTGGAAAGTTAACCCTTGAGAGAATTATCGATGTTAGAGGAAAATCAGCGTTCACGCAACACTAGAAGGTACGATAAGAAGTTTTAGTGGCGAATTGCTCAGAACGCTGACACGAGTGGAGAACGAAAAAGCTAGGTGTCATTACACTGCAACGTGTCGTTACAAGGCTAGAGCGTAATAATGTATAGAAAGTAGAAAACACTTCCAACCAAGTCGCTTATGCATATGCTGTTTTGGTTTAAGAAGAAGCATTAAAAGAGAGTCTTGTACAGAGAGAAGAAGAAACTAACATGTCTGCAGCGCAGGTTGATCCTCATGACAAGATGAGGGCGAGGGATGTCAACAAAGTTGCGCGAGGTCAGCAAGCTCCTAGGCCCGCTCATCAATACGGCACCGTTTCTCCACCTCCTCCTCCCTCTTCAACCCACACTCCCAGTGATATCAACAACAAGGTCAAACCTACACGCATTTCTTCTTTAACTTCATTTTGTTAGATAACTCACATATTATGAATTTTCATGTTGGATATTTCATATAAACTAGAGATTAGAAACTTTCAAATCGATTACTAGAGATTAGGAACTGACTAGAACTGACTAGAGATTAGGAACTGACTAGTGTTGGATATCTCACATCGACATCGACTAAAGGAGCGTAAATTTAAGTCCTATTCAAATATTATTAATAATACCATATTATTAATAATATGATATTAGAGTTTTATCTATTATTTTTCTTCTAATAATAGTTATTTCGAGTTTATCTAGTGTTTGTGTGTGTATGTTTGTGTGTAGTTTATCTTGTGTTTGTGTGTCGAACACTTATAATCATAACGATGTGAGGGATCTTTTATGTTGGAGATCACACGAAATCCACTTCGTAATACAATTATTCATCATGTTACATCTTAGTTATTCTAAAATCAAGAAACAGTTTGTGATTCAAGGAAAATAACTTTTGATTAGTTGGGTTCTCTAACTGTGCAAAAACAGGAGGGAAAGTCAGATATATCAGAAAAGGGTGCTGAATTAGCAGAGAGTAGTGATTATAAAACATGTCACTGTTATGCAAAATATGTGGAGTATCACAGGTAAGTCGAAATGCTTTTGTATCAGTACAGAAGCTATATTCAGATATCTAATTCAGTAGTTTCTGTGACTTAATCAGATGCATTCAACAAAAAGGCGAAACGGCACCGGAATGCCAGAAACTAGGCACATATTTTAGGTCCTCTTGTCCATCTGAATGGGTGAGTTCTGAGCAGCAATTTGAAATCCAAAACCCTTTTCTCAACTTATTCATTAATGAAATAATTTTGGTTGGATCATCATCTTTTTCTTTCTTGTTTATCGTTTTGCAGATTACAGAATGGGATAAAGAGAGAGAACAGGGGAAGTTCCCTGCACAAGTATAAGCACGAGCATATTCCTTTTTTTGTTGTGATATAATAGGGAAAAAAAGTTGCAAATAAGTGAAATAACAGTGCATCTTCTTTTTCTGTATCACGTGCTTTCTTTTCTCTTGCCATTTTAAGGTAAAATTATCTTATAATATCTTAGGGTTATATCTTACAATAGTCACCCTATAATTTTTAATCCCTTTAGAAAATGTTGGTCCCCTCAAAATAATAGTCTTGCTCCAATATAAAGTATAAAATCACCTTATCACTTTGCCTCCACAGTGTAGTGTAGAATCATCTTTTTTTTGTTCTGTATCATGTTACAACTTGTTATAGGGTGTGTTTGACTATTAAAGTTTAATACAAACATAGATTTAAAAAATTATGTATCAACAAAAATGTAAAATAAAATCGTCATTTAATTGAACCCAATGTGATATGCAAAGACTACTTAACAATAAAACACATATATATATATATATATATATATATATATATATATGATTTGCTTTCATATATAAAGTATTAAAGTATTAAGGGCCTCATGTGGTTTGATAGTTTTAATTATATAAGAAATCACAACATGGTATTTTTTTTAATAAGACATAATGATAAAAACGTGTAAACAAGAGTGATAAAAAAAATGAGAAAAGAAAAATTAAAATATACAAAATAATTTTTAATTAATAAAATTAGTTTTATAATTTTGTAAAGTTAATTTTGGATCAACTTATGAATATATGCACGCGTTGATTCTCTTAACAGTAGTTTATTCTTTTAAGGGAGTGACACGTGTAATAATGCAATAGTTGATTATTCTTTTAAGGAAGTGACACGTGTAATAATGAACGAGTTGGTTAAGTCTCTTAACACAGTCTCTTAACACGTGTGATAAGAGTTGATTAATGATAAAAAATTTAAAAATTTATTTTATAAATCAATTTAAAAAGATAAACTAGAGATAAAAGCCTTTTCAAATATTATTTATAAGTTAATCTAATAATATTGAATTCGATTTAAAATCGACTTCTTCTTCATTTAGTTATTAAGTAGTACTTGATTAGTAATCATAAATGTTTTCTATTATATAAATAATATGATCAGATTATTAATATTTAAATTTAATATTTTTATATATAATAACATTTTTTTGCATTCTTATAACTTACTGTAATTTTTAATTATATTTATATTTAATTTTATATTAATACAATATTATATAGCATTAGTATTTAAATTAATTACTTTATATATTAAACAAATATCTATCAATGATATTAATATTTAATGAATTATTTAATAACTTTTTAATTATTATTATTGTTATATTATTCTCCGTCCGTGGACCCGTAAAATGAAACTCTTGAAATATTTATAAAATAAATTTAAATTAATATACTCTAAACAAAATTAATAGTTTTTTATATAGTAAATTTTAATTGATGTTATATAAGGTTTTCTTAATGTAGTATAATAATTTTGAATTAATTAATTTAAATCTTTTATATTTAAAAGTTTTAATATATTTATTATTTTGTTATTAATATTAATGCTTGACTGACATCCTTAAAAAATTGTCCTTATAATTTATAATTTTCCTTTATGGTATATATAATAAATTAAAATCAATGTATTATAACATTTTTTAATACACTATAATGGCCATTTAAATGTTTTACATTCAAAAGTTATTATACGCATGTGTAATTATTGAAATGCATATTTTATAATAATGTTTATTCTAATGCAATTAGTTATATAAATATAAACTTAATACTCTCGAGTAAGATAATTAGCATCTTATAAATATATTAGATTAAGAAAAAATAGTATAAATATTTTTATGGACAGATAGGATTACAAATAAGAATTTAAATTATTTGATTATATATATATATATGATAAAATGTGTTATATTGCTTTGTTGTTAAAAATCAGATGCAGGTTGTTTTCATCATCTCGAGTGTTGTGTTTAGGGTTTAAGATGTATGATGTGATTGAGTAGATTATACAAATATATCACATTGTTAATGAACATTTGTCACTGGGACATATTTATTGTATATAGTGGGATACACCATATTTGTGGACAAATATCATGTTAATGGGTGTGTTGTACTTCAGGTTCTTCAATGAACTTAGACTTTACGACATACACGTTTGGGAAATAGACACACAAACTCATTTATGTAGATAACTAATAAATGCTAGTTTTGTACAAACAAAACACTGTTAAAAGTGACAAATTGTGTGATTGCCATCATTTAATATTTGTTTTATGTTATGCAATTATAGTTATTTTGATGAAATTATGAATACTTAATATTGTAACATGCAAGGATATATATAGAGACATTTTCCCTAATATCGATATAGGAATATCTTTGTACTAGGAGATATGTGGTCACCCAATAATTATTTATGTTTTTGGAGAAATTAGGTTCTAACTTTATGATTTTACCTTATTTGCAATCAAAATGGAGGTCATACGAGGAGCATCGCACCATAGATCGTTTGCGTAAAATTCCATGTTCTTTGGTACATTCAATTGGGGACTAACATCCATCTTCATTTCCTAAAGCATGTGTTGCGTCATTTGTAAACAATCACATGCCTCTCCTTTCCCACCATTCTTATTGTCTTCCCGTAAGGTGTCTATTGTCGAGTTGGAAGACCGATGGTTGTATTTTGTTGGCCACCACATAGTGATTTCACCAAGGTCACACATTCAGAGTTGTATGTGTGGCTAAATACATAAAGTGATTTGATATATATTTTGAGATTGACCGACCTAATGTGATATCTCCCTAACGTCTTCAAACTTTAAAGGTTCGAGACATGAAGTTGGTTTCGCAGTAGCAACATCACATTATGGTAAATGCTTAAAGTTATTGATTACAATTAGTAAAATGTTTATATAAATATATTTGTATAGTATACACTAGGGTCTATGTATATATATTTTTATGTTTGTCAAATATATTTGTATTTTTTACTTTTATAACTTGACAACAAAATAAGGAAACTCAACCCTCCATGGATCCATATCAAAGAACATCAAACATCAAATATACTTTTGTGCAAAGTTTCTCTTATCACATTATTAAGTACATGAAGATTTTTATCTTTAAATATTACATGTACCGGTTGGTACTAGGCGAGCTGGTTTCGACTTTGGTCACCGGCCAAATGAGAGAATGTTTCAAGACATGGAATACAAGATAGTGATGACAATTACAACGGTACTTAATGACTCATAATTAATATTTCGAAATATGCAGAAGATTTATCTGATGAATCAGCTAAATAACTCATAATTAAAATGTGTCAAACTTTTGTATTCTTTACTTTATGAAGCTATTCAATATTTTAATTTTTGAAAAATATTTGTTTTAAACTATATTATGTTATTGTGGTTAGGTTTGATAATAAAGAATGTTTGTATTTTTTATGTTGAGAGGAAATTAAGAAGGATAATAACGAGTAACTGATGTATTTATTTATAATTATTTTTTTTATTAATTGGTTACTTAAAAAAAAGGAGAATTGAACTTAACTGAATTTTTGTTATAAACTATTATGTTATCATCATTTCAAATTCTTAAATTTTTTTTTTTATTTTTATATTTTCTTGGATGTGCAATCTTTTTTATAAAAATGAATTACACATTTAATATTTTATTTTGTAGTTACCTATAATATATAACTAATTGTTAACATATTTTTAAATATAACATGTTATGATCACTTATGAACTGTAATATTTTGTAACAGTAATTAGATAAAAAACTATTAATTTTAAAAAAATTAAAAAACCCAATTATTCAATTAAAATTTTATAAAAGTTAAAATTAAACATTTGTGAAATTATAGACACAGAAGATACTTAACCCTTTATTTAATAAAGAACATTGTTTAAGGAAATATAGACCTACCCTCAGTATAAATAAAATAGTATAATGCGCAGAACGTGGAAGTTCAGGGGATCAGTGTATGCGTATGTATCCGTATGTTCTTTGAATACGTCTCTACGCACTCGCGCGCATACGCTCAATCACCCTTTGTGTATGTGTCTCACACTTTCATCCTTCTTTGAGAGTACTTGTCTTTCTCTTCTCTCTCTTCTTCCATATTCCCACACCCAACCCTAACCCTAATCACGAAAATTCACAATCCCGTTCCACCTCGACCTTCACAACGTGTTTGCTTAAAACCCTAGCTCCGATACTCCAAGGATCGGAGACTCCTCTTTCTGATTCCGAAAACCCTAACAATGGACTCGCAACAGAGCAATCTATTCGACACCGCTTCGCAGCCCGACACCGGCAACGATGCCTACACCTTCCTCGAATTTAACACGCAGGGCGAGGATTTCGACTACCCTGAATTCCGCGACCCGATTAGGTCACCGGTAGCTTGGCCGACTCCGTCCGATTCGCTAGCGGACCCGTCGGAGCGCGGCGCCGTTGGGGGACCAGGCTCCGATCACCAGTCCGACGCCTCACCTGTCTCCGCGGCTCCTGGCAGCGCCACCAAGGGCGGCCGGTCGGGGAACGGCGGTGGGCACAGCAGCCAGATGGTCGATGCGCTTGCGGCGGGGATGAGCGGGTTGAATTTCGAGGACACTGGGGATGATGATAACTATGAGTACGGTAAAGGAGATTTTACCGAACACGCCTGCCGCTATTGCGGGGTTTCCAATCCCGCGTGCGTTGTGAGGTGCAATGTACCTTCATGTCGCAAGTGGTTTTGTAATTCACGGGGGAATACTTCTGGATCACATATTGTCAATCACCTGGTAACTGCATTTTCCTTTTCTTGTTATTTTTCTTATGTTATGTGATATTGAATTTACTTATTTGCTTGTTCTTTGGCGTTTTCATTTGTGGTGGGTCGGTGTTTACATATCGAGTAGTGAGGTTCTTGACCGTGTGGGCGTGTGTTTTTATTGTTCCATTCAAATTACAAAGAGGATCCTAGATATTCATGCAGTACTCGAAATTAGACTGTTCAGAAGAAATTATTGATATTTAGTGAGCATATTAGAACTGACTAGTTTTCAACGCCCATGTTTGTGGAGCTAGTGCGTGATTCCCTAGGTTATTATTTTATGTTTTTGAAGTTGTTGAACTAGAAGAATTTGTGCCTGTGGGCTGTTGGTCTTGTGCAGCCCTTGAAGCTTTGGAAATCCAACTTGTTGGTTTTACAACATGAGCATGGAAACCATTCCCCAAATATATTGATGGGCATGGCTTGCTTGTTCGCTGGCAATAATTGATGTATTTTATCTACTCTGTCCATATATTAAATAATCATTTGAAAAACTTAGGTTAATGAAGATTACCAGTCACATTTTGATTGAATTCTACTTATTATTTATTTACACTTTTTAGGAGGGTTTATCAAACTTAGTGATCAGTTTATGTAATGTAACCACTTTAGATTAATGAATCTACTTAATAGTTTTTGAAGGCAATTTGAAGTTTTGCTTTTCCTTAGATCTCACAATTACCGACTGGATGTTTCTAGGAAGATAGAGTTCATAGTTTCATTTGTGCAGTTTACTTGTTTATTTTTATAATTATAATCACTTCATATTCGCTTTTGTGCCCCTTTTATTCTGTTAGACACAGTTTTCTGAGCACTGTTGTTATTTTTATGCATAAAAAGTTTCCAGCATTTGAAGGATTTTTTAAGTTAATCATGAATTGTCATGAGATATTGTAAATGTTAATTTTTAATTCATAGTTTTTTTTGGTTGAATTCCAAATTAATAGTTAGTCTTAAATAAAGCACATGTCATGTCACACATTCATAGGACATGTAGTTGGACAGCTTGTATTTTAGCATTTTCAGGGTTTCACTCACAAAGATCTTGAAATTCAATAGTAGATTTCCTATTCTAGCACTTTGCTTATGTCATGATTTTTAGTACTTACTTACCTAGCAAAATTGAAAAAATTAGGAGCCAAAACAAGTCATTTTCCATTTGGTCCGGCTAGATCCTGACTGGATCTGGTGCAACTCAACAGAAAATAACCCCTCTAAATGGTATTTTTCTGAATTGGCTTTGTTTGAGTCATTATTTATTGGGTATTTTAACCTATAACAGAGTGCCATTTTTGCTATTCTCCCTGTAATTATTATTGTCAGGCTGCTGTGGTTTTTGTATAAGGGTGACTGAGATTCTAATAGCTATGTTCTTCATTATCTTGAATCTTTTTTCAAGTTTGTTGTGTGTATATTTGTATTGTAGTCACTTGTGTAGAATGCTGATTTTGCAGAAAAAGACAGTTAAGGGAAACAGGAAATAAATTTATGCATTCACATGTTTGTGTATATATTTGTATGGTAGTTGTGTAGAATGCTCTTTTTTGCAGAAAAAGACAGTTAAGGGAAACAGGAAATTAATTTATGCATTCACATGTTTGCTACTTACGTACTTATGTTTCTTTAATTTTTTTTATGAGCAAGAAAACTTTATGTTCTCCTTTCTCTCCAGTATTGTCTTAATGGTTAAAATATGCTTACTAATAAAAAAGGGGAGGGGTGGTTGGCGGCCCACTTTTGGAAGCTAGAAAAATATAAACATAAAATACAAGTTCTGTAGCTCCTATCTGTGCTGTCTCCTTTGGCTCTTCTAATTCTGCAGCTTGATTTTCTTAAGTTCGAGACTCAAGAACTTGTAATTTTTCTTACATGTTTTACTGATTAGCAATAGACCTGTTTTTTTGGGTATGCTTATGAATTTCTGATTCAAGCATTATCCTTGTTTTTTCAGGCAAAGGTGTTTATTTGACAGATTTTTTTTTTTTGCTGTGTAATGACGATAATTTATATTGGTCTTTGGTGTGCAAATATAGCTTATGATAAATTTTTTAAATGTAGGTTCGGGCTAAACACAAGGAAGTCTGTCTACACAAAGATAGTCCGTTGGGAGAAACAATTCTTGAATGCTACAATTGTGGATGTCGTAATGTTTTTCTCCTTGGATTTATTTCTGCAAAGACAGAAAGCGTAGTTGTCTTACTATGTCGTGAACCTTGTTTGAGTGTTAATGCGTTGAAGGACATGAATTGGGACCTTAGTCAATGGTGCCCCTTGATTGACGATAGGTGTTTCTTGCAGTGGCTTGTCAAGGTTACTATGTTACTTTTTGGTTAACTAATATAATGTTATACATGTTTTGTCGATCCATCTTCGATACATCTTGTTTTCTGCTGCAGATCCCATCTGAACAGGAGCAGTTAAGAGCTCGCCAAATAAGTGCACAGCAAATAAATAAGGTGGAGGAATTGTGGAAGACAAATCCTGATGCTTCCTTTGAGGATCTTGAGAAGCCTGGTGTAGATGATGAACCTCAGTCCGTGGCTTTGAAATATGAAGATGCATATCAGGTGTGCATTCAGGATGTCTTGCTTTTTTTTTACTTTCACATTTACAATTTCTATGGTATATACATGGGTCTTATTTATTACATTTCTTGTTTTGTCTCTTTGTCCTAGTATCAAAATGTATTTGCACCTCTTATTAAGCTTGAAGCTGATTATGATAAGGTAATTTTTGTTCTTTACTCCATTGTAAGATATTTTATATAGTTTCTTTGCCTTTCTTCTTCTGCTTGTACTTTTGGAACACTTCTCTAAGCAAGAAATTCTGATTGCTTTATGTTTCCTCACATCTTGTGTAATATGTTTTCTTCCCTGTATCTATATGTTGTTGTAGATGATGAAAGAATCACAAAGTAAGGACAATGTGACTATTCGATGGGATGTTGGTCTTAATAAGAAGCGTGTTGCCTATTTTGTATTTCCAAAGGTATACCTTTTTCTTAGTCTTCGATTTATTGCTGTTGTTGTACGTTGTATCCGCTGTCTTGTCTTATGTTCTTTATAATTTGTTTTCTAAGTTTTCTTTAGCACTTATACTTTCTGTGTGACGATAAACAATATACTGTAGGAGGATAATGAGTTGCGGCTTGTACCTGGTGACGAGTTACGATTGCGTTATTCTGGTGATGCTGCTCATCCTGCATGGCAGTCAGTGGGTCATGTGGTATGGATGAATGTTTTTTTTCCCCTCTATCTGTAGCGTATGAAAACGACCCTGGTTGTTTTATTTTAGTCTTCACATTTTGTCTTTATGCTATCAGTGAAACTGTTAATGTATGTTGGGTAAAAAATACTTGAAAAAATGGGCTGATAAATATAATAAAGAAAATTATTTTCAAATAATTAAACTTGTGCATACTTGTCTCTCTACTTGTCTCTCCACTATACTCATATTAGATCCAATTATCTTTTGACCAATGCCCAAATACACATTGCTCCTTTTCGAGAAGTAAAGGAAGCTCTATTGATTTTTATAAGCTATTGTTCTACTGTTCACTTGTTTAGTAATATACTGTATTGGCTATTTCTTTAAATTATTCAAGTATATGATGTATAAGATTCTTCATGTTTTATTTTTTAGATTAAGCTAACTGCACAAGAGGAGGTTGCACTGGAGCTTCGTGCAAGTCAGGTGAATTTAACATTACTTTGTGATGCTTGTATCGTGCTTTTATGCTTTTTATTTGGCTTTTTACTTATTTCTCTTCTTGTTTTCAGGGGGTTCCTGTTGATGTTAACCATGGGTTCAGTGTTGATTTTGTTTGGAAAAGTACAAGCTTTGATAGGATGCAGGGAGCTATGAAAACCTTTGCTGTTGATGAGACAAGTGTTAGTGGGTAAGTCTGCCCAAATTGGATTTGATTTGATGCCTTGTATTTCTATTTCCTTTCATATTTTTTTTCCATTTTTTCACCTAATTAGAAGATTTCCATGCTTAGGTTAGGATTGTGTATATTTTTTTTTATAGAACATGACAATGCACTTGGCTGTGGTTCTATTAGTTACTATTATTTGGAGTGTGCTTAAGAATGGGTTGGTAACAGAAATCCTAATAAACAACACCTACTATGCTACCAAAAACAGAGTAACAAAGAGTTTGCATTCCTTCAGAATGTTTAGTAACACAAACACCAGTGTAAACAAAATTACCCCCCAAAAGGAGCACCCTCCTTTTCAGTCTTACGTCAATGTGAAAGTGTAAGCTGAAAAAAGCCCCACCACAACAGAGACCTATTTATTAAGCCAAACCGCATACTTAATAATCAGTTACAACTAGTAACAATTTAACCACTTTTACTTTTTCTTTATAATAGACCTGTAAAGGCTGTTCTCACTCCTTTTCGGTCCTGCCACCATTTCTAACAGACTGTAAACTGTATCAGGATTTTTGTTTGTTTTAACTTTTAAATAGTTGATTATGACTTTTTGTTGATTTTTTTACAATTTCTGATTATTATGTAGGTATATTTATCATCACTTACTGGGTCACGAAGTTGAGGTTCAGATGGTGCGAAATGCTTTGCCTCGTCGCTTTGGTGCACCTGGGCTTCCGGAGCTGAATGCATCTCAAGTATGTTGTTTCTTCAGATATGTTACCCCTGTTTAATGTGTATCTTTCTATTATGTTTAATATTGCTCTCTTTTTTTCCTGCTATAGTCTGGCCATGGCTGTTGGCAAATTAGTTGCTGCTTTTGGGTATGCTTTAGGAGTTGGGAGGGAACATTTGTGTGAGGGAATGTAATAAATGCTTGCCCTTGATTGTTCGAACTTGATGAGCAAACAATGCTTTAAAAAAAAGGGAAATAAAAATATATAATGCACTTCTTTACTAATTTACTATTGTGTCAGCATTGAATTTTAACAATGTGACCATTATATTTATTTTTGTGAGGGATTGTAATAAATGCTTGCCCTTGATTGTTCGAACTTGATGAGCAAACAATGCTTTAAAAAAAGAAAATAAAAATATATAATGCACTTCTTTACTAATTTGCTTTTGTGTTAGCATTGAATTTTAACAATGTTTTGGAAAAATGTATTTTGACCATTATATTTATTTGTAATGTTCGGATGTATAGCTTAATAATTTGTTGCATACCTTGTCAATTTTGAAGTATTAAAGAACCTGAATAGAACTGGGAAAAGGCCTTGTCAGCTTACCATATTATTTTGTATCTTGTAAAATTGTAAAAAAAGTTCACTTATCATCAATGTTTGTAGGTTTTTGCTGTCAAGAGTGTTCTTCAGAGGCCTATTAGTTTGATTCAAGGACCACCTGGAACTGGTAAGACTGTAACTTCTGCAGCACTTGTATATCACATGGCCAAGCAAGGCCAGGGACAGGTATGTTCTTAAATGTTTCCTTGATATCATTAGTTTTTCTGCTGTGTTTCTGTTCATTTATTGCCATCCCCTCACAACTTATTTTTCAGGTTTTGGTTTGTGCACCCAGTAATGTAGCTGTTGACCAGCTAGCTGAAAAGATTAGTGCTACTGGATTAAAGGTATAGTCAATGTTAATTGTGTTATGTATAAAAAAAAGTGAAGGTCTTGTCTAATACAAATCTTCCATTCAAGGTTGTGAGGCTTTGTGCAAAGTCAAGGGAAGCTGTCAGTTCTCCTGTTGAGCATTTAACTCTCCACTATCAGGTTAGTGCCTTCCACTAATATTCTTTTCATATCATGACTACACGCAGTATACTTCTGTATTGCATAATGCATTTTGAAATTGTGAATCACTGCATGATGCATGTGAATGTTAATGGTGTCTATTGTAATTGTAGGTTCGACATCTGGACACATCTGACAAGAGCGAACTTCATAAGTTGCAACAGCTGAAGGATGAGCAAGGTCTTGGTGCCTTTTTAAAACTGTTATAGCCTCATTTCGTTAACTTTTGTACATCCTGTTTTATCCAAATATCTATTTGCAAGTTTTACATCTGTTAGGGATTAAGTAGAAACTGTGCCTTTTCTGCTTTTCAATGTTCTGTTGTTTGTTACTGACAATGCTATGTTTTAAGTTGTACTGGGTAAAAATGACATTTTGTTTCATCATATTTCAGGTGAACTTTCCAGCAGTGATGAGAAAAAATACAAAGCTCTTAAGCGAGCAACAGAGAGGGAGATTTCTCAGAGTGCAGATGTGATCTGCTGTACATGTGTTGGTGCTGGAGATCCTCGGCTTGCAAACTTTAGGTTCCGTCAGGTTGACATACAAATCCTTTTTATGTCTAACTTTCATTCTCAATCACTTTCTACACTATTTTTCATTAATATTTTTTCTATTTTTTTTTTCTGCAGGTGCTTATTGACGAGTCTACTCAAGCAACTGAACCCGAGTGCCTCATACCTTTGGTCCTAGGAGCAAAGCAGGTATTTTGTTAAATATGTACATGCAGTTGTGTGCCCTTCGGTTGTTGATGTTTTGAACAAGATGTTTTTCTTTAGGTTGTTCTTGTTGGCGATCATTGTCAGCTTGGTCCAGTTATTATGTGCAAGAAAGCAGCCCGTGCTGGATTAGCACAGTCACTTTTTGAACGCCTTGTTCTACTTGGTGTTAAACCAATTAGGTTGCAGGTAAAGGTCCTTTTAAGTATTGTTCATTGGTTTTATAAGAGCCTGTAGTGTTCCATGCTGAATTTGTTTAGTTCGAATTTTTTTTTCTAATTTTTTTACTATACTAACTGAATTTTTTGGTTTTATTATCTCAAACATCAGGTTCAGTACCGTATGCATCCATGTCTTTCAGAATTTCCCTCAAACAGCTTCTATGAAGGCACCCTGCAAAATGGAGTTACTGTTAATGAAAGGCAATCATCAGGAATCGATTTTCCATGGCCAGTTCCAAACCGTCCTATGTTTTTCTATGTTCAGGTACTTTTAAGACATGTGTGTTTATGTTATTTTCTTTTGTTATTACCGAAATATTCCTATCATAATCCACACCATCTTGTCAATTTTTGTGGTTCTTTTGTTTTGTGCTTGTCATTTTGTGCCTTGTTCATACCAAAATGTACCTACCTGTTTTGTAGATGGGACAAGAAGAGATAAGTGCCAGCGGAACATCTTATTTAAATAGGACCGAGGCTGCAAATGTTGAAAAGATTGTAACTACTTTCTTAAAAAGTGGTGTGGTTCCAAGCCAGGTATCTTTCGTACTGGAAATTAAGCAGAGGGGTTTACACTAACACTGTTAAAGTTCATATTAATATTAATATTCGTTTAAATGCTTTAACAGATTGGTGTTATAACACCTTATGAAGGACAAAGAGCTTATATTGTGAACTATATGTCTAGAAATGGTGCTCTCAGGCAGCAGCTTTACAAGGAGATCGAGGTTTGAGACAGATATCTTTAGTTCTATGTTCTATCTCTGTTCTTGTTGCAGTTGCTACATGAGTTTTGTTCTTTTCAGGTTGCTAGTGTTGATTCTTTTCAAGGAAGGGAGAAAGACTACATCATTCTTTCTTGTGTTAGAAGTAACGAACATCAGGTAGGTGAACTTATCCTTTGTTTGTTGCCTTCAAAGTTTTCATGCTTCGCATATCTTCATTTTGCGTCATTATTTAGAATGATTGATTTGACTTCTATACCCTTTCTGTAGGGTATTGGATTCCTGAATGATCCTAGGAGACTCAATGTTGCTTTGACTCGAGCAAGATATGGTATTGTTATTTTGGGAAACCCTAAAGTTTTGAGCAAGCAGCCTTTGTGGAATAGTTTATTGACTCACTACAAGGTAGTTTTTTGTTTTGAGGTTTTATCTGTTTCTTTAAAGCTTTATGGGACATAGCAGAAGTTAGAATTTAATTTGAAATGTTTGTGCTAATTGTAGAATTATGATAAGAGTTTTCTCATAAGGGATTTCACATTGATATCCTTTTTTTTCCATACAGGAACATGAGTGCTTAGTTGAAGGGCCTTTAAATAATTTGAAGCAAAGTATGGTTCAGTTTCAGAAACCCAAGAAGGTAGGTGCTCAAGGATGGTATGGTGTTGATTTATTTGCTTTGTGCATGTGGTAAGGGTCTGTTAATGCATTCAGGTGGGGTGTTTTTCTGGTGAGGTATTTGTTTATTGAGATGGTTAATATCTTTTTCATGGTTTATTTTGATTCAGATTTATAATGAACGAAGGCTTTTTTATGGAGGTGGACCTGGAATTGCGGCTAATGATAATTTTGGTTCTGTTGGATCTGGAGCTGGAACAAGTTCAGATCGGAGGAGCAGTCGAGGAAGGGGTATGAACATTATCCTAGTGTAACTTTTTGTTGGACAGGGTTGTTTTTTTCCAAAAGCACTTTTAGGTCAACCTTGTGGTCTTATTATATATGTCCTGATTAAGAGTACCTGTGATTTATAATTTTTTAAATTTTAACATTTTAAACACCTGCCTGATGGAGGTTTTGATATTTTAATTTAGAGTGTATGTATGTCAACAATTTTTCTGTTAACTGTAGGGTCTTATATACCTCCTGGTCCACCTAATGGAACTCATAAGCCTGGAGTGCATCCTGCTGGATATCCTGTCCCAAGGGTTCCCTTGCCTCCCTTTCATGGTGGTCCCCAATCTCAACCATATGCCATTCCATCACGTGGGGCCGTTCATGGACCTGTTGGGGCAGTTCCTCATGTTCCATCCCCAGGGAGTCGGGGCTTTGGTGCTGGTAGAGGTAATTCTGGTGCTCCAATTGGCAATCATCTTCCACACCAACAAAGCACCCAACAGCCTATTGGTAATATTGGATCTACCTTTAACTTCCCTACTCTAGAGAATCCTAACAGCCAGCCATCTGTTGGTGGTCCTTTATCTCAACCTGGGTTTGCAAACAATGTACGTACTTTCATCATGCTAGCTTAATATGTTCTATCTTCATATCTTAAAGTCATCTTTTGTCTGGGTTATGACTATTTTTTCTATTGGATATTAGATGCCAGTTCAAGGGGCTGGCCAGTCATTTCGTGACCAATTTTCTATGCCTGGAATGTCCCAGGTATTTATTGTGACTTGGTAGAAGCTTGATATTGTTTCTATGTAAAATTGGGTCATTTTTTTGTATTTTGGTTTAAATTTACCATCAGGACTTTTTGGGCGATGACTTCAAAAGCCAGGGATCTCATGTTCCTTACAATGTCACTGATTTCTCTACTCAGGTTTGTGAACTACTGTTAATATTTTATGAACTATATTTGTTCTTTAGAATTAAATTTGCTTTATCAGTCCTGCAAAACAGGGTGCAGAGCTTTGTCCTTCCCATTGATTAAATCCTATCAGTTAGATGTTCATGTTCATTTGTTGTTTTTGTACTGACACTTTGACCACCTTAAGGCTTCTCAAAGTGGATATGCTGTTGATTTTGCCACACAAGGAGCACAAGGTGGATTCCATGGGAATTTTCTTAACCAGAATTCTCAAGCTGGATATTCTCGTTTTGGTTCTGGAAACGACTTTATGTCTCAGGTTGTTGAAGATTCTAGTAATTAGCATCCCCCCCTTCTATCTGTGTTGCCTTGTCCTTCCTTTTCTGATTTTCCTTTCTTTTAATTCATAGGACTACATGGGCCATGGATCACAAGGTCTTTTTACTCAGGTGGGATTCAATGATCCGTTGCAAGATGATTCAACTCAAAGCCATTTTGGTGTGGCCAATGCCAACCCTCTTCAGTCCCAGGTTTTTTGTAGTTCCAACCTTTCTATTAGAAGTGATGTAATTACGAAATTTGAAAGGCTGTGATTGTTTTACTGTTTGTCATTCCCGTTTGATTTACTCAACCCCATAGTTTTTCCCCTGGTAAATTCTGTGGGTTCTTTGTACAGATGAATTCTCTCTACTCCCAACCTTTTGCTCACTACAACACACAGCCGCTTAACATGCAAGCTTCACAACAGCAGTCTCAGACTCAGAACTCCCAAAATCAGAAAATCCACTATAACGGTTGAGGAACTTATTGTGGCTTTGATGGGTTATATAGTCTTTGCAATCAACAACTGGGTTTGTGCCTGTCTTTTGTGCTGAATTACGTTTGCAAGAGACATCCGAAGGATTGCCTTGGGATAGCTATACCGAAGGATTGGTATATATGATTTGAGTTGATGGAATTTTGGGGCATTACAAAGATACAAGCAGGCGCATCCCGGGCTGAAAAATGATAAGATAACCCCCTTTACCTTACTGAAGTTTTGTATTGTTTGGGATTAAGGTGAAAAAGTTCGAGAAAGCATTACATGGAATGGTTTTGTCGAAAGGGTTTCGATCTTGAAGTGGAAGGGCGGTTTTCCATGTCGGTGAAATACTGAATATAGTAATCCATACGGCAGCAATTATCGCCAAGGAAGTTATTGTACAGAAAGCAGGGATGCGGTGAACCCTTTCAGCTCTTCCTGACATGTAATTTAAACTCGATTTTATAAACACTCCACATGTTGAATGTTATATTATGCAACTGCTGCCACCCGGAATTTTCTGTGGCATATAAAAGTGTGATAGTTGTTTTCCATGTAAAATAGTATCTTATATTTGCAACAACATCTGAGTGCTTTGAGTAGTAATTAAGCAAAATGGATATTTCAATCTTCCTGGAGTTGGAATTTACAAATCTTAAGAACTGTATTGCTTTCAAAGCATGACGTGCAAATTTAATTTTAACAGTTAATAGTATGGTTCTTTGAAAGTATCAAGGTGTTGACATTTGTTTCGGTTTTTATACTTGTAAGTGATAATGGCATAGGCCGATTTAAATGTTATGTTAACTAGCATTTTCAAAGATTCCTGACTACAAAGAAGTTCAGTCTCAAAGTGGTGCCGAAGTTAGAATCAGTACAAAGTAATTATATCATTGTATTTTTAAAATAGGTTTTTACTGGAAATTATCAGCTATTTTCCTATTCAAATCCCTTCTACGTCCTAGCTTTTGTAATGCAACATTTGTGGTTGACATCAATGGGGATTTCTTTTTAGACCTCTTAGGAAGGCTTGTTCAGTCCAGGACTGGCTTTCAGATCTGAAATTTACTTTTGGAATGGAAAATCTTGAATCTACTCTTACTAGAAAGCACTTTCAATTTTGAAAATTTGGGAAATTTCTGTATCACTTAATCCAGAAGAGACAACACAAATATGGAGACTAATTGTGTCATAATTGTCTATTGTAACCCACTATAAAATACTTCTTTACCCAAATGCATAAATTTTAAAATTTGTATGAATGTGAGTAAATTGTGTTTGGAAAAATAATTTCTAAATGAAGATATTATATTTTCAATCACATCTTTTTTACGACAAATTATATTACTCATGTTTTGAGTTTTGTATTTTAGAGAAATTGTTTATAGTCTATTATTATGTTGTTATTAAGATTAAAATTGTGAAATATGATCTTTTACATGGCTTTCTTCGATTTTATGCTCACGAAGAAATTGTGCCTTGAGTATATCCTTCTCGCATTTTCGTCAAATCACTAAAAATAAACTAGTTTCAAACACCTGTTATTTATTTTTAAATATCTATTTTTTCAAAATCGTGCTTTCCACAATTATTTTTTAAATAGTGTTGAAACACGTTTTCCAAATAGTTGTAGGTTTTTATATATTAATATGCTTCTAAGTATGGTAAAAAAAGTGAGGATGTAACCTCTGATAGATTGAATCTTACATCTCTCTTCTTATGTGCGTGTGATTATTCGTTTATTGCATTTATTTCTCCACATTTTGTCCATGTAGCCCTTTAAACATTTATTTCTTCTATATGACAACAGACAATGATCATCATGTTGGCATGCACCATCAACCATGCTCTTCATTCACTACAACCAATACAAAATCAAACTACATGTTTCCAATGGGACCATGTCAGATTCTACACATATTATAACATAAAGTTGATGTAAACATTCTTTTTATCTGTGAGTAGACTTTAACTAATTAAGAGTCTATTTTAATTGGTATTAGTTATTAGTTAGGTATATTGTATTATTGGTTGGATCATCTTTCCTTATTATGCTCAATATTTTTAATATAAGTACTAAAAAATATCATTTAAAAAAACAAATAAACAAATATTAATTAGTCATATACATATTTTAAGCATAATTTATCTAAATACTTAGAAAAGTAAATTTGTCCAGTAATCAACAAATAATTATACCATATAAATAAATAAATAAATAAAAGTCTAATGTTGAAATTAATTGATACACGTCTACATTAAAGTTTTAAATCAAATATGTCAAAAACAATTTTATCTAACTTATCCTTATTTTAGGATTGATGAATATTTTGTTCCGATTGGGTGAGAGTAGGAAAACAAAAGGTGATTTTTTAATTAAGAGAAAAGATTAAAGTTTAAAGAAAATAAGTCTAGAATATTTGATTCTGATGAAAAAATTAAATCAATTGAGTAATATAATAAATTACAAAAAATATTTTAATTTTATATATTTAAGTATATTTTTATAATTTTTATTTATTTATAACTTTTTCATAATTTATCTAATTAATATATTATTGTTAAAGTTGTTGAATATCAAGGGTTCAAGGTATGGTTGATGAAATTTAATGTCTTGTATTTGTAATTTATCATGAATTTTAAAAAAAATGGTTAAAATATTTTTTAAATTGTTTATGGAAAAACTTTATGAAAAGTTAATGGTTTTAATTTATTCTTTTATTAATCAATTAATTAAAAGTTTTAAATTTGTTTTTTACTGATTAAAACATTTATGATATTTTTAGAAATTTGTTTTATATGTTAACCTTGTGTTTTGATATGTTTTAAAAAATAATTACAAGGTTTTAACATTTGAGAATAACTGGTTAATTTACTTTAAGTGAAATCAAATAGTGTATTTAATATTTAACATATTGTTTTTCTGATAGTTATCTTCTGGAGACTATTTTATGTGTATCTGAGTTTGTAAAAAGAATTTTTGTTTTTAGAAAAATGTTACACGGATAAGTGTGCATTTTCAAATATGTGAGAAAGTGTTCATAATATATTTTTCAAAAGATCTTTCTAATTTTTTTTTTAGGTTTTGAAACATAAGGATTCTTCTTAATTTTGGGAAACCATAATATCTGGTTGTGTTTTTTTATTCAGGTATTTTTGTTTCTTACTTTTGTTTTGTTTTGGTTTAGGGTGTAAGGGTAGATTCAGTTTTTTCTTTTTAAATTGTTTGTGTTAGTGAAAACTATTTTGGTGTGAAGTGGTAATTGGGTGTAGGTTTTTGAAAAAGGGTGAAGTAGTATAAAAAATTTATTGTTTTTTATTATCTTTTATTCTGCTGTTATATATTTGTTAAATATAATATTTAAACTAATTATATTTCGCAAAAGATTTGTTAATTTTTTATAGACCGCTAATAAAAATTAACATCAATTGTTTTTTTTAGAAAAATTGGTTGAAATTGATCTGTTGTTTACGGATAATATTCAAATCAATTGTTGTTGTTTTATAATATGTTTAAATTTTGAAACAAGATTTCTCACATTATTTCATATACCTGAAACAATTTTCCTTGTGTGATGATATTGTTTCTACGTTGAATTGTATTTTTGGTATTGCATTATATAACTAAAATGTTTTTCAATCTATTGATCTTGTTTTTGTGAAAATCTTTCAAGGTTCAATTCATTTCCCTCTTAAAATCTTCCAAGGTTCAATTCATAGCCCTTTTATTTCAACAAAAGTAAGTACTAAAAATAATAAAAGTTTTTTATAATTAATTTTTAATATTTTATTAGTTATTTTTCAACTAATAATAACATATTGATGTTGTTTTACCTTGATATATAATGATACAGTATTATATTCCTGCACATGTTTTTCTTCCTGCACCCCCACAATATTCTACAATATTCTGCACCCCACAATATTATGTAAAGACAAAAATAATCCTATTTTTTTTAAAAACTTCAAAATGTATATAAGACCCATACTACTCTTTCTTCTTCCTTTGTCCATATAAACTGCACACATAGATTCCATTTCTCTCTTCCATCTCTTAGCACAAGAAGACATTTTTTTTTTTGTGATAGTGGTTAGTGTCTTGGATTATCATTTTCACAATTTATATCTAGTATTCCAGACAATGCAGCTGGGTAATTTTAAGAAATCGGGAATCCACATTGATTTTTTCACATTCCAGATTTGGAAGTCATAAATTTTCCAGATTAAAGAATCCGTAAATTTTACAGATTGGGAAATCCATAAATCTTTCAGATCCATCAATCTGTAGCAGAAATTAAGCTTCAGAATTCAGTAATCTAGAAATCAACAATTTATTAACAATTTACTTCTAGAATATCTCCTCATCCGGAAAACAACATGATTTACTTACAAATTGATGAATTCGTAGCACACTCTACCACGGTGTCCTTTTTCAAATAAAAGGTCAAGGTCAGTTTCAGGATTTTTAAAATTATGGGGTGCAGGAAGAAAAATGTAGAGGTGCAGGGAGAAGAAGCCTTTATTTTAATGTAACAAATCCAGTTCTTTATAAAGTAACAAATATTATGAAGACTTATGGGTAACTAGTTGTGCTTTAACATATAAAATCAGTATCTTTCAAGATGTTATCAATCAATTATATGTTGAACTATAATCAATTATTTCCTTGGTTATGCTTTATTTAGACATTACTTTTAATTATATTATTGTTTTGACAACTTAATGTATTTTTTTCTTTATTTACTCATAAAACATGACTTTATTATTTGTATTTTTTAAAATGATGTAACACAAATTTTATTTTAATTTTCTGGTGAGATATAATGCATGATAGAAACTATGTTTGTTGTATTTTCTTAGAAAAAAGAGTGTTCAAATTTATCAATTTGGGGTGATTTAAAGGGATGGAAAACATGGAGAGTATATAAAATTACAATTATAAAACAAATTTTGTCTTTGAAATGACATTTATAAATGTTCTTATTCTTTGAAAAATATTTTTGATCCCAATAACACTGCAATTTAATTTAATTTATGTTGAAAATATTTATTTAATTTTTAATGTTTCTATTAAAAAAATTACAAGACAAAAAATAATAAATTAATGAGGGGCAAACATTTAAGTTAATAAGAAATTCGATTGGTTTCATAAGGAACCCATATTCTCTGCTGTATTTTTGGTATTGTCTTTTACTTTACCTTCAAAATACACTAATTTTTATATATTTTAAAATATCAAAATCAATATATTTTATAACTATATCAAAATCAATGTATTTTAAAAGTACAGTGGAAAAACACTAAAACCCCATCAAATATAATCTAATAATTAAGTATTTTTTAAAAAAATTTGATGCTAAAATATTTAATATGGTATAATGAATGATATAACTTTGCAAATTGGACACTAATACCTTTTGAATAGAAAATATAGTTTGAGAGAATTTGATATAATAATTGTGTTGACTGAAAATTAATAGTATTTAATAATTCACAGATCAGTTATGTAAACATGGTACATAATTGATAACAAATATTCAATGTCACTTTTATTGATCTTTATAGAAATCCCTCTTCAATGCTTTATTAAGTTTGATATGAAATTTAATAAAAAATGATAACACCAACAATTCTATCAGTTTATGTGACTTTTCACATGGATCTGATTCATGGGTTAATCATTACAAAGAACACTCAACTAAAAGGTATCTTTTATAAGAAACTAAAAAAGAAATTACATGAATCGTGTTTGAGATAATATTAGCAATAAACATTACGTGGCTAACGAATATCAGAGATAAAAAAATATTTTATTAGATCTATATGTTAATGTTTTTAACACAAATAATAATTACTATTATTTTTAATTAGGAAATGTTTCAGACATGTTGTTTCAATCTTTGATTTTACAATAATTACTATTATTATCTTTAATAATTACTATTATTACTATTATATACAATTAGGCCCTTGTAATGAGATAAGAAAGGAATAACATATAGTCACTAATAATGAACTAAATAGAACAACTACTTTGCAAATCTTGAAAAAAGTTTTTCTTCTTTTTCTTTACTTCTATAAAAATCTCTTAAAACATTGTATATTCAAAGTTTAATCTAAACTTGGTGAATTTAGTTTTTTTTTTATCTTCTAATATATAATATCTAAGTTCAGAGCTTATATTTTTAAATATACGTAAACATCTTAAATAGTGTTTAAGTTATAAGTGATTTGTCTAATAAAGAAAGACGACGTAATATGATTGAAAAAAATTAACATATACAATATTTGTGTTATAGGCAAGAGTATTGTTTTTATATGGGTTGGTAAAGTTTCGTCTTACTAGTTACAAATGTTCTTTGGTGTCGATTCCTAATAGGTCCTAGTTTTCAATTTGGATTATTAAATACTTAAGTCAATGCTTAATATTTCATGGTTACGAATAATAAATGTTATTAAATATGTACCTTGTCCTGGATATAGTCGAGTTGAGACTATAAAGTGATATACTTGATCAACATGAATATCATTGTTAAGTTGTCGTATTAGTTAAATATGTTGATTAATTAAATAGGTTAAGTTTGACAGCTAGACAAATATCTTTTCAATGGATCGAGGTGTTCGATTATGTAATATGACTAAATAAGACCAGACACATCTTAATTCATAAAATACAAGTATCAATAAAATATTAATGATATTATAATTAACTTGACAAAGTTAGTAAAAAATTATACACAATTTTAATATCAAATGAATTAGAATAAATTCTCTTATTTATATATATAACCTAATAGATAACATTTTAATTGTGATTTTATTTTTTGTTAAACATTATTATTTTTAGAATTTTAGTATAGCACTTTTCATTATTTGCTCATTGGTCAAATTTTTAGTATAATAATTTTCTAAAACAAACAACAAATATTATGCATGTGTTTTCCATTTTTTTTGAAATCTATTAAAAATATAACTTAACCCCTTTCTACATTACTCATTTTACATACGTAACTTTTGAGAAAAGCTTTTCAAACTATAATTTAGTAGATTAAGTACATAGTTAAACAGTTTCTACCACAATATTGTTTTCTTTTATAAATACAAATGTAAAGTGTAAACAAAGTCACTTAAAAACTTTAAATGAATTGTACTCTTTTTAATAACTGTGAAGTGGGAGGAATTCTCTTGTTAAATATATAACCATCCCTATTTTTTTATGTTTGAGTTTTAGTATTTAAAAGTGTGACTTGTTACGAGTGGTAAAACAGACCAAGTTGATATGTTTTGGTTTGACCCATTACTGATCTGTCAAAAGTAGGACGGGTTAGACTGGTCTGTCAAACTTATACGGGTTAATTGATAACACACCTCGTCATATGTTGGATTGTCGGGCTAACCTACCATTTTTCAATTTTCTTTCCAATGTTTTTTTGTTTTATTTTTATCTATTTATTTGATTGTAGTTATTAATATCACTTTTTGAACAATAAGAATTAAGTAATAAAATTGAATCAAACTTTAATATTCTAATAAAATAAAGTTTAATGAATAACAAAATAAAATAAATATCAATAATACTTTAATAAATCAAATGATATATATAAAAATTAATATAAATAAAATTTTATATAAAATATTGACCATCACAACTTTTTATTAATAATGGGCTAGCATGACAAATTAACGAATTAAACAAATTAAACAAATACAACCAATACGTACGGTTCAAATGATTGATTTGTCCCGTCTAAATAATAGTGGATTGAACAAATCCGACCCACATTAACATAAGTTAACAAATTTGCCTATCCCATTACTTCATTTAATTTTATTTCTTTTATTTTTTATTAACTTTGGTTCTATACTATATGACTAAATTTGTGGTTCACCCAAACCTTTCCAGTAGAACTTGACTTAACAAATTTGCATTATATATATATATATATATATATATATATATATATATATATATATATATATATATATATATTTTTTATATATAAAAAAAATATTTTATAAAATAAATATATAAAAAAAAAATATATTATATTTATATAAACAC
>Ga0123342_1003502_pt1 | contig 25135 bp, 14 predicted proteins | sample Turbeawhitnodule_FD_89960 | JGI IMG/M metagenome (GOLD analysis project Ga0123342, IMG submission 89960) | Root nodule microbial communities of legume samples collected from Mexico - Turtle bean Mexico white nodule | ecosystem: Host-associated > Plants > Roots > Nodule | place: Mexico: Nepantla... | reverse complement strand
CTACTCATCCCACATTGGTGGTAGTTCTTTCTTTCAGTCTATATAACATGGTCAAGATCCAGCAACACACTCTCGATGTCGGTATACTCAACCCCACCAACCAACTTCTCATGTCCAAGTACAAGTCAGGACCAATCGGGCTGGACAGTGGATTTAATTATTATGTGCCATTTTTACTCTCTATTTATAAAAATCATTGTACTTATAATTTTGTACGCAACAAAAAAAGAAAGCAAGTACATGTTAGTGTTGAGTTTGAAGTCAGGACCAATCGGGCTGGACTGACACATGAGTGGACTTAATTATTATGTGCCCTTTTTACTCTCTATTTATAAAAATCATTGTACTTATAATTTTGTACGCAACAGAAAAGAAATAAAACCTAATATGCAGGTTGCAGTTGGTGACCGAACCACTTTAGATATTAATAATTTTTAGTCTATAAATAACATATAATTTAGTTAATATAGTGATTAATAATTTTTTGTCTCTTGATTTTGTTACTATTTAATGATTTTCTTATAATGTATTCTATTATTAAAAAAAATACTAATATAAAAGGTTAATTGAATTAATTAAATAAATTAGCTCGTGGGTGTGTGACACAGTCCGCACACAATGTTTTTTTTATATAAATTCAATAAAAATGTATGCTAATGAAAAATTGAATATAAATGAATTCAATCAAAATATTTGCTACTTTTTGCATTGCAACAGATTAATTGAATCATGTTAGTATATTCCTCCATTGCTATATATTATTTTTTAGGATCGTCTTTCTCAATTTCAAACACATAAAGAGGTTGGGTTGTCGCCTCATTGGACCAGCGTAGACCCTCACTGAACATTTTTTCTCTACCTCTATTCATACCTTTCTTCTATTATCTTCACTTCGTAATTCTAGTAGTTTATGTCATTGATCAAATGTGAATCAAGAAGATGTTGCAACTACTCTACAATACGATGTTCAGCGTAATGCTTCTGATTCTCACCTTTGTTTTCAATACTCCTATCATAAAACTCGTCATTGGTGGTGGTTCTTTCTTTCAGCCTCTACAACATGGCCAAGATCCAACAACACCCTTGAGGCCGGTATACTCACCCCACCGACCAACTTCTCATGTTCAAATACATGGTAGTCGTGAGTGTGAAGCCATGACCAATTGGACTGGGCTGACTAGACACATGAGTGGGCTTTATCATTATGTCCCCTTTTTAATCTCTATTTATAAAAAATCATTGTACTTATAATTTTGTACGTAAGATAAAAGAAATAAAACCTAATAGTTGTCTGTGTGGATGCAGGTTGCAGTTGGCGAGCGAACCACTTTAGATATGAATAATTTTTAGTCTCTAAATTAGTATATAATTTAGTTAATATAATGATTAATTATTTTTTGTCTCTAGATTTTGTTACTATTTAATGATTTTCTTATAATGTATTCTATTATTAAAAAAAAGTACTAATATAAAAAGTTAATTAAATAAATTAGGTCATGGGTGCGCAGGCCAGTTCACGTACAATGTTTTTTTTTTATATAAATTCAATAAAGATGTCGGTTAATGAAAAATTTGATATAAATGAATTCAATCAAAATATTTGTTACTTTTTGAATTGCTACAGACAAATTGAAGCATGTTAGTATATTTCTCATCCATTGCTACATATGTTTTTTAGGATCATCTTTCTCAATTTCAAACTCATAAAGAGGCAGGGGTTATCGCCTCATTGGACCAACGTAGACCCTCACTGAACGCTTCTTCTCTACCTCTATTCTTATTTTTTCTTTTATTATCTTCTCTTCCTAATTCTAGTAGTTTCTGCCAGTGATTAATGGTGAGTCAAACAAGATGTTGCAACTACTTTACAATACGATGTTCAGCGAAATGCTTCTGATTCTCACCCTTGTTTTCAAGACTTCTCTCATAAAACTCGTCATCCCACATTGGTGGTTGTTCTTTCTTTCAGCCTCTACAACATCACCAAGATCCAGCAACACACCCTCGAGGCCGGTATTCTCATGTCCAAGTACATGCTTGAGTGTGAAACCAGGACCAATTGGGTTAGGCTGACTAGACACATGAGTGGGCTTAATCATTATGTCCCCTTTTTAATCTCTATTTAAAGAAATCATTGTACTTATAATTTTGTACGCAACAGGAAAGAAATAAAACCCTAATAGTTGTCCCATGTGGATATAGGTTGCAGCGACCGAACCACGTTAAATCCTGTGTTGTTTATTTTCTGCACTTGATTCGTGATTGTGTGTGTTGCTTCCGCGTGCGTTTTTTTCCATCAAGTGGCATGAGAGCTTGGTTTGTTTAAAGACTTGAGATCCGATCAACAGAAATTAATCGACGAGACGTGAAAATTGCGGCTGACGTGAAAATTGCGGCTGCAGCGGCATCCCAAAGCTAGGTTTTGCAGAGACGACAACAGCGTTCTAAAGCAAGGGTTTCGCAGGGACGACAACGGCGTTCTATAGGTGTGCTGGTCTGAGACGGCACAAAGTGCAGTGCGACGGTGGTGACTAGCAACAGTGGTTGTGCAGTGCGTGCAGTGGAGTGCGTCAGTGGGTGCATTGTGCAACAGCTACGCGAGCTTGTTAGGGTTGCGCTTTGGTGCGCCATTGCGGTGTGGAGCGCGAACAACGGCGGTGTGCGTCCTGGCAGCTGCGGTCCAGTGCGGTGGAGCGTCAGTGCAGTGGGGTCTGTCACCACCAGGTCAGTTGGAGAGTGATTTTGGGTGGTGCAATTTTTGTCTTCTTGATTTAAAAAAAAATTGTCAAAATCTGAAATTAGTTGCATTGAGTATCTCGTCTAGTCGTTTGAGATGGCATTAGAAGAGATGTTCCGAATTGAAAAATTCGATGGTACAAATTTCAGTTGGTGGAAAATGCAAATTGAGGATTTGATAGTTCAAAAAGATTTGGACGTGGTTTTAGGTGACAAGTCAGAAAAGATGTCTGATGCAGAGTGGGCACGTTTGGATCGGAATATGTCCGTTATCCGACTCTCTTTGACCAAGAATGTTGCATTCAACATTCTGAAGGAGAAGACACCGAAAAGTATCATGGAAGCATTGTCTAATATGTACGAGAAGCCATCTATTGCAAACAAGTTGTTTCTTATGAGAGAATTGGTAAACACAAGGATGAAGGAAGACAGTTCACTTACTGAGCACATCAGTAAAATGAATTCGATATTAGCCAGACTTACGTCAGTGGGCATTAAGTTCGATGATGAACTTCAAACTTTACTACTGATATCATCATTACCTGACAGTTGGTCCGGAATGGTTTCAGTAGTTACCAGTTCAGTGTGAAGAGAGGACCAATTGGACTGGACTGACTAGACACATGAGTGGGTTTATAATTTGTATTTAAAGAGATCATTGTACTTATAATTTAGTAGGTAACAGGAAAGAAATAAAACTTAATAGTTGTTCGTGTGGATGTAGGTTGCAGTTGGCGAACGACCACGTTAAATCCTGTGTTGTTTATTTTCTGCAGTTGATTCATGATTATGTGTGTTGCTTCCGCGTGCGTGTTTTTTCCCATCAGTTGGAAGCTTATCTCATAGGTGAGTAAGGGTGTCTTAGGAAAGGGATGTGAAATTACTGAAATGGCCATCAGCTTACCTTATTGTACTAGCAGGACCACACGACCGAGACCATGACTCGACATCCGGTTCAATTTGAAAAAACTATTAGTGGTTGGTTTCTCTTTCTATATTTTGAATGTATTCAAACATAGGTGTTTTACATAAGTACTCCACAATTAATTTATTGTCAACCAGTTAATATGTACTACAAAAATCTTCTGCATCATAAGAGTCTATTCCAATCAGAATCAGATTTGTTTTAATTTGTGTTGACAACGACAGAGCAACACACCACGTATAAAACATAACTTTGCCTTTTTTTTTGCGGGTTAGCGGACTAGCCTGTCTCATTTCACTGTTGACCAACACGAATTGCAGATTATGCGGAACAGACTTAAGTGGGTCAGTAGGTTGAATTACTGAGTCCGTCCGCTGCGGATTGCGGGTCGACCCGCATGTTCCCCATCTCTAAAAAAAGTAGAAGTAATAAATAGGTAAAATAAATATTTTCTTTAAAAAAAAATCCGACTTATTTTTATGAATAACTTTTTTTCATAATTATTTTTCTTAAATTATGTGAGTGTTTACAAATCAAATTGTATAAGTTTTTTAAGTTTAGATGAATTTTTTTTTCTAATTGTCTTTATAAAATATAGTTTGTCAAAATTTCATATTTCTAAACCAAAACCAAATATGTATTTCTCAAATTATATACATATATATATATATTGCATACCGTCTTTATCATATTTTAAAATTTATTAAAAAATTGTAAGTATAATTAATCACATAAAAGTATAATATTTAATGAATTTTAAATAATAGTAAAAAACGTGTTAAAAATGTATTAAACAGTATGTTATTAACATATTTCTTGGTAGACAAATTAACTTTAATATCAGAAACAACCCATGTTCCCTTATGCACATGTCATCTACTCCTCCCGAGACCAATTCTATAATCTATAATCTCTGTTACTGAGTTGTTACCTCTTTTCTCCATTAACTTTTACCCTTAACCACTTCAACACGTAGTTACATGTATGAAAGAGGCATGAAAGAATCTAGAGTTTATAAAAACTAAGTATAACATATAATAATTAATACTATGTAGAGTCTATGAAAGATAATGACACAAAAATTCATTTTATTAATTATATGTATTATCCTTGTATTAATCTTTCTCAAAACAAGCACAATCAGGGATTAGCAAATCCTTGAATTCTCTTCCATTGTTGTGCATGCATAATGGTAGCAGTACGAGAACTGAGTCCAAGCTCTCTTATATATTATATATTATATGTTATAAAAAACCCTCCAACACTAATAATGAGATTATTTTAGGTAGAGAGTGTATACTGTAATGGAAGCAATAGATTATATACCAATACTTTCATTAACGTGGTGTGATATCATCTCCACCAAATCCAGCTCCTTCTTAACTTCAATCCCCATAGTTGGTGCCCTCATCTCAGTCTCATGATGCTCATCAACATGAACACGCTGCATGATGCCTCCTTGATGAGATTGCTTCCCCTCCATAGTAGAAGCACTTTGTATATTATCTAACAGAGAATCAATGCTACACCCCTCTTCAAACAAGTTATCATCCAAACAAAAATCTGGGACCTCGTTAAAATCATACTTTGGCACCAACTGGCCATTGGGACAGAATTGATCAACACACAGGAGTTGAGCTGCTGCTTTGCCGTTATTGTTTGTCTTAGCATTGCCATTTTTAGCAGATTTTTTTCGATAGTCCATTGGTGGATTTTGGTCTAAGTTCAAGCTCTTGATATATTCCTGAAGAAGAGAGCCTCTAGGGTACTTTGAACGACATTTTCTTTTGGAATATTGTCTTCTCTTTGTTGCGTTCCAATGGTTTTTGATGGAGTTTTCAGTTCTTCCAGTCAATTTTTTTGCAATCTCTGCCCACTTATTTCCTATCTCCGCATGAGCTTGGATCAGTATCTTATCCTCTTCTTCAGTCCATATGTCCTTCTGCAAAATGGCACAAAACTAGTTTGTTTTTTAATATTCAAGGAAGCACAACGAATTTCAAGAGTATAATATATTTAAAAGTATATCAAGGTCTTATGTGGGTTAAGAGGAATAGACTTCAACAATTCGTAGTAAGAAGTGTATCATTATTATTTATTTTTATGACAAATAAATTGAAACCTTAATGTCTGGTCTTAAATGGTTATGCCATCGTTCTCTGCATTGCTTCCCTATTCTCCCAGGCAACGCCTGAGCTATGTGGGACCACTTCCTCACTCCATATTGGTCGACCAGTTGAATCAACAATCTGTTTATGGAAGCAGTTTTTTCAACAGAAACATGTCAAATCCATTACGTGAACAAAAAAATATGTAACGAGATTATATAAATAGGCATTGAAAACAAAAGGTTTAAACATGGAAAGTATATGTTTAATAAAATTATGCACCTGTCTTCATCTGATGTCCATTGCCCCTTCACTATGTTGGATTTCTTCCGAGCTTTGAATGTTCTCCTAGTTGTTGGGGACTCCCTAAGGTTTTTATTCAAACCAACTCTCTTATAATAATTAGGTGGGGATATGCATGAGACTTCATCTGGTACAACAAAATTCAAAGGTTTGGTTTCTAGAGCATTGAAGGGCAGGTATCTTTGGTTTGCCACCACCATATCCATTTGATTCGTCCGAGGGAGGTTCAAACTATAACCTACATATTGGAAATTGTGCATCAGATGAGCATGTGCACTACCATTACTCTCAGCAATAGGTTTGCACTCAAAAACTTCAAAATCAGGAGGTGCAGACTCACAGTTTACATTATGATCAAAGGGATCAAAATTTGGAGTGTGTACCCCGAAAATGGGATTGGATGAGGAGCCATTATTCACAGGAAACTGATCAATATGATGAAAATCTTGCAAGAAACCCTGTGAGGAAGGAGCTCCAAAAGGAAGCTCATCCCCCATGCTGGGTTTCAAGCAGTTTTCTTGCACATGCATTGGCTGAGAGGCATAGTTTTCCGTGAGGTTTGCTTCAATGTCCATGAGAGTAGTAATAGAAACTGAAACTGAGGGAAATATTTGCGTTTCAAACCATCTCCGTTTGTGTTCCTTATATGAGAGAGAGATTGAGAATGCATTAATTGCATGGCAATTGATATGAAGCATCAAATGGCCAAGATTGTTTCACATCTAGGCACTTGACCATATATGTTACAGTTCAAGTATAATAATATTGTTGCTGTTACTTTATTGGCATTGTTACGGTCAAACCTTGCTGTGTGACTAGATATTATGCAGTAGTATGTAATTAATCCATGATTCCTACAAAGCCCACATTAGATTCTTTTTAGTATATGTCATTGTTTCTCTTGTAGGGATAATGTCCAAAAAAGCATTAAATGTCCAAAAACATTAAGCTGTTCTTTCTTTAGAGTTGAAGAGGGACAAGTCCTAAAAAACACAGCTACACTATACAACATAAATTCCTAGAGGGACAAATTTGGGTACAGTACTATGACTATTGAGAATGTTCTGAAGCATGAATACCTAATTTAACATGTCATTTACTTGGGTCAATGCATAACCTTCACTCAGGATGAAAACCTAATTAGGTCAAATTGAATGGCCTCTAAATAAGGGAGCACTTTCACTCCACTGATACTGATAGCTTGATATTCTAACCTTTCCATTCATTTACTATAGTCTGATGTTAAAGACGAAGTACATGCTCATATCTGATTATTTTTTAGGATTTCTTAAAGAAAACTTTCTATAATTTTTTAATCGAAACTTATTTCAATCCAAAATAAACTAATTCAAATATAGAATGAACATTTTATTAGTGAATCTTTTTGGGAAATAAATCTACTTAACTTGAGATGCATCTAGTTTTAATGATATTTGTGCGTATAATTTACTGCACCTAACATAGAGTTAATTGAGTTAACACTCTCAACAGTTGAACCTCCTTCTTCCCATACAAAATAGTCTTACCTGAAAAAGTCTTGTGAAGTAACTGACCATAGCTAGTTAACAACTTCTATTTAATTTTTAAGTTTAAACGTTTCAGAAAAAGACAATTACTGACAAAGGATCATTCTCAGTAATAATCAGCTTTAAATGGATATAAAATCACCAAAGAAAGATCAAATTTCCCCCAAAAGAATCAGAGTTATTCTCTATTAAACATGTTTGCTCCATTTAAGATTATTTCAGCTACATCTTTAGTCTATACTAAAAAAATAATTTTTTTATAGTTTTTGAAACAATTTTTTCTCATTAGTTTTTTTTATACAGATATATATTTTAGTCTTAAAAAATTATTATCCAAATAATAAAACTCTAAGAATTTTTGTAAAAAAAAGAAATTATATATATATATATATTAAATTATAGATATTACAGTGTATAGATAACATTTAAATAAAAGACCGGTGCAATTTTGTGAGGTAGGAAGAACCTACAAGTAAAGATTCTAACAAAGGGTGTGTTTACACATAATGTTTTAAAGGTTTGTCGTACTAATTAGCATTTTACATATTTCATATAACCAAAAACAATGTTGACAAAGTTTTCATTATTTTACTTGAGAAACAAAGGAGTGTGGAGCAAAATATGTATGTTTTTTGGTAAAAAAATGTCTATTGGTCACTTTTTTCATAAGAAAGACAGATAATATAAACTAAAATGTTTCTACTTTTTGTGCACGACGGAGATTCACATCCCACATGACGTTGAGACAAAGAACATCACAAAACATCGATCACTATAGTTTTTATTGTGACAAAACGACGTTTACCTCTACACAGTTTTGACCTTTGTTTTTTTTTTCAATTATATATAATTATTTATTTTAACAAAATTTTGCAAAAAAAGTACATTTTTTCTATTTCTAAATAAAATATTATATTGTTAAATTTTAATAGTTTTTATAATCTTATTAGTATCATTATTTTAAATTTTAAATTTAAATATATTTTTAGTCCTTCAATTTGATAAAATATTTTTTTAATCTTTCAAAAATCTATACTGATCTCTTTCTGTCTTCCTGTCAGTGTTGTTTTTTCGTGAAAAAACAGAAGACATGTCACCCACTATTACTTATGACTCACCAATCCAAATAAATATCACTGAACATGTCAATCTTTTTTTTAGTTATATTATAAATTCTTATTTGACGCAGGGTCATAGTTTGTGTGTTTTGCTGTTAGAACCATTAGTTTTGAACCTTCTTTTTCCATTACATTTCATCCTTTGAAAAAATCTTTTGGATGATACCATATGATCAATGTTTGGAGATTGATTAATCTAGTGAGTATATGTAAACGGGGCCTGTGTAACAAGTATAAAAAACATTCATATCCAAGTTGTTTAGATGGGACATAAAGTATGTGTGTATTTATGGGATGTATTTTATATACTAGTTCATATGGTTCAATTAATAATTAATTTATTTCATCTTGTTACTCGTCGTTAAGAAAAGAAAAAAAAAATCATTTAATAAATCACTATTTTAATTTTATTTTATTTATTTTAATTTTTAATTGAAATTATTATTATTATAAGGGTTGTATCTTCACTACATACAACATAAATTTAAAGATAACTGGCAAAGGTGAACTAATTTAAGGGCTTTGCAGATGAAACATTCTATCTCAGATTCAATTCTGCTGTTCAGGATTAACATAATACTCCTCATTCAAAAGTATCCAATTACTTAATTTGCCCTTTATTTTCTAATCATTCTCTGTTCTATGGTATTTGTCCTTTATTTTCTAACAACAATGTTTCCATATATATGCATGCAAACCACAGATGACAGTCTATTGAACAAAAAAGAGGATGTGATCAAAATTGAAACGTTCATTAGGCGCCACTCAGACATGTACAATGAAATCGGGGATCTAACTACTAAAAAGTGTAAGGGGTCAAGAGCCCTCAATTCCTATCTGACCTATTAAGAAAATTTTCATACATGTAGTTACCAGATTTGTCATGCAACTGGACAAATTTTAAGACTGAAAATTAAATTGTCTTTGGCTTGAGTCGCCTCACCCTGGAATACAGGAAAACACCGGCAAGAGCTATACAAGTGCCTGCGGAGGAAGAACACATAAGATGTAGGGATATGGTTCAAAAAACTATAAAACACTTGTTCAAATTATTCCAGTTGGAACCAGAAAATAGCAACTTTACCCAGTGCGTTAATTGGTGATACTGGAGTTCGGAAGAAGATGACTGAGCTCACGATGACCACAACCCTTTTCACACAATTTCCTACAGAGTGGGTAACAGGTGACACCTTCTCCAGTATCATATAAGCAACCTGCACAGTGAATTCACAGAAAATTATCCCTACATCATAATACAAGAAAATTACAAGAGAAAAGAACCAAGGAAAAATATATAATATGGCTTCAGATAACTTATTTCAAAGTCTAATTAGTTAGTAACGACGTGTAAGTTCTTAATTCTCATACTCATACCTTTACTTTACTTTCTTATGATGATCTCAAGATGAACCTAGCTAAGAAGTGCTTCTAATTCCATTAAAATGGTCAGAAGCATATTAAAAGTGGACATGCTGCAGTCCTAGTGTCAAGTTATTTTCAACAATGAATGCAACTAGCTCAGTCTAGCATGAATTATACAATTTTTACTTACAGTTTTATAACTTTTTTATTTAACTTTTTACAAGGAACATCACTCATTTGCTTAGTTATGAAAAATATTATACAAAAGTTTGGTAAGAAATGGATTTCTCTTCCACCATTCACATGCTCTGCATAAGACTGTCAGAAAACATAACACAAAAAACTTACATTATTTATTATTTATACAACACATTCTACAATATGTCATCTCCATTACATCAATCATCTTGTCTCATCTTATCACCCTTTGTCTCCACATAAAATTGTGTAAATTTACTAAAGAAAAACAGTTTCTGGCGCACAATACCCTCCTCAACTGGAATGACGTAGAATACAAGCATATAAATATCTCACAGCATAGAAGTCATTATTATATCTGAACTTCAAAATGAATTCAAATCATCCCCAACAATGAGCAATAGAAATAAAGTTTTGTACAGCATGCATAGATAAGCAAAAGTTAAATCCATAATTTAAAAAATAATTTCATATCAAAATTTTCTTTTCAATATGTATGATTTACTGATGTTTAAATTTAATGGTCCGGAGATGAAATATTCAAGAAGAAATAGAAGTAACAACAGTTTTAAATATAAGCTGGGCAACTGTGCATAGAAGAGGGAAAAAAGCTTACTTGCTGATACGCATGGTAACATAGTGCAGCAAGAAGAGACCTGATGTACACTTCGTTAACATTTAATCCCTGTCAAGAAAAATGACATGAAGATCGATTACCCTCAACACCATAATATATGTCGATTGTTAGAATATTAACAGAAATCCTATCAATCTCAACCATCAAGAATTCAAAACACTCACAGAAGACTGCAGGTAAGTAGGGGTAAATTTAACACCCTCCATTAACAAAGTTACAGGTGCTGATATCAAGAAGGACATAACAGTTATTATTGAGAAGAGCGTTATGTTGTCCATAGATTCCTGATAAGAAAAAAATGTCTGTTATTTTCTGCTTGTTGAAAAAGATGAAATGTGATGTCAGAAAATGCTTCTCATACTCTGCAAAAAAATAACTACCAACAACAAAACAAATGAGAAAACTTTGAGACGTGTTCGCAGACCACATTACCTCCGTGTTAACCATGAGCTTTTTGCTAAGAACATTACGAGACTGATTTGTCCAATTGGAAGCCATTGCACTCCAAAATCCAGCCCTGTTAAATATTCCAATAAAGAAAATTCCACTTAGTAGAACACAATCACATTTTCCTTTCATATGGCTGCATTTCCTCCCTTCTCTTACCCTTTGACGGAATCATAGTTCCCAGGTACGTGGTATGTGTACAGGAATGCAATTTGTTAATTTTCACGTTATTATTAAAAGACATCATCCTTTACAAATAATCGGGAACACAAGACACGGCATGGTTATTGAGAAAATTCGGTAAGAGGGATATGAACACTTTCACGTATTATACACTCTATCAACACTTATTATTTCTTCTTCTTTTTTTCTATCACGTTTATCACCTCTTAACCCTGTGTTTCTCTTTCTTTCCCTCTCTAGGTGTTAATTAGAGATTGGTGTCCACCAATTTTTTTTTCATTTTGTAACTATGGATGGAATAATACACGCATGGTAGAAGAGGTTACCAATTGAAAGAGGCCTCGGTAGCAGATGCTAGCACTACCCCACCAACAATAGGCACAAGGGAACCAACCACCCATGCAGTAGGATTCTGTCGAAAAACAAATGATAACAAACGGATTAAAGTCACCATAACCAATTCACAATTCGCCATACATAAGTGAGTAAAGAAATATAACCAAGAACCAAACCGATCGTCATTCTTGTTTAAAGAAGCAAACATATGAAACAAAAAAGTATGGTGTTCTAAGTTCTAACCTCTCCAAGGAACATGGCAGAAAGGAGCACTGAAAAAAAAGGCTCCATAGCTTTTATTGTGTGAGTGAAAGACACAGCAACCTTTCCAAGACTCATGTTAGTAAAAATATTCCCTAAAGTATGAACCAGAGCCAATGGCCATATCGCTGCAAGCTGCAACCCAAGAATTCAATCAAACACAACAATACAGAACAAAAAGAGAGCAAATAGTATGACAAACACTAACAAACCTGGGCGCCACTGAGTTTAGGCCTCTTGTAGAGATTAAAACCCCACATGAAAGCTACGAGGAGAGCCCCCATAGCAAACTGAATCGTGCTAACGGTTAAAGGGTAATGGTAAACCTTCAAGACCTGTTTGTTATAGATATTGAAGTAGATGTTGAAGAGGATCCAAAATCCAAACAGGGAAACCATTTCCAGAATGTTGAGCAGACTGTTGCCTCCAGAGAACTCGGTGGAACTGTTCTCCGGCACGGAGGTTTGTCTGGCATGGAGAAAGGGACGAGAAAGAACATGTTTGAAAGAAAAAGGAGAAGATGGTTGACATGGGAATGAAGAGAAAGAGGAAGAGGAAGAGGAAGAGAAAGAGGAAGAGGAAGTGCAAATGTGCTTGAGTTTGGGAATGGAAGGAGAGAGAGGGGTGTGAGGTTTGCGGAGAGAGAGCAAAGGGGAGAAAGAAAGAAGTGTGCTCTGCATTTCGTAGTAGATCGCAAGAACGCAATTCTTTACACAGAGTCACTGTTGGTTCTTTTCTTTCTTCGCTTCAACGCAATGGTTGACCGTGACGTGATGGACCAGGTATTTAAGGTTGCATTTCGAGTAATAAAATTAATACAAATAAATATTAAATAAATAATAAATGAATAATGAAATAGTAGTAGTTAACAATAGTACCAATGACTGCAGCATGAATCTGGATTCAAATATGGGATATTCCATTCATTCTTATTATATTTTTATTATATTATTATTGCCTTTCTCTTTCTGTCTTAGTTAGGAGAAACGTTTCAAATTTGGTCCTCAACATATTCATAATCAATTTTCTCATTGTGCACACTGACTCACCACACAAAAAGGCTTCATACCAATCAAACATGCTTTATGTTCATGTATTCTTCCACCAATATCTAGTAGGCTGCTTTAACTCCACATAATACAGAGAAGATGAGGTATTCAATCAGGAAAAAGTTCTTTATAATAAACCAAATTTTATTTTTATAATATTCACAGTTTGGAAACAATATTTTTAATCATTTAAGTATAAAAATTAAGTCAATTAGATGCAAACTATTGAAATAAATGGTCCATTAATTTTCACTTTCAGAATTCATTATTCATGGGCATAACAACGATACAAGAATAAAAATTATAATTATTTCAGCGCATTAAAATAAAAAGAAATATTCAACTATTTAATCATATTAATTTAATTGAAAAAATACGTTTGCTAACAAATTAAATTAAACTAATATGTACATTTAAAACTTTTGTTTTTCAAAGGCCTTCTCTGTAAGAAAACTACATTCAATTGAGTTATTTTTATGTATCTGAATATTCCCCATTTCCTTTTTTGGTGTAGCTGTTGTTCTTCTCCTCTTATGTGGTTTTCATTTTTCCATTTTTTGAGTAGTTGTTTTATTTGTTAAAAACCAAAAAGCTCTTGCTTGTTTAATTGTAAGTAACATATTCTTGTTTAAGAACTAGAGCTTACTTTCGAAGAAATTATTTTGAAAATATAGAAAGAGGTTATACAATGTTAGATAGATATGCTCTTGTTAAAATATTATGTTAAGGTATTATTTATTTAAGTGTTTCACCATACCATATTACATCATCACTAATGAAAAATAAACTTCTTACGTTAAATATTTATAATCATATATATATATATATATATATTAAAAGTTTAACGTAGAAGTAGAAGACATAAATTTATATTAGACAAAATATTTAACATAATTTTACATCAAATTAACACCGATCCACATAAATTAACATCAGACTTAAATAGATTTAATATAAATTTTGTACCTTTAAAAAAATTATTGATTTTGATTTAAAACTAAAATTTAAAAATTTACTATTTGTAATTATATTTATATATATATACATAAATATATTTATATATATGTTAAATAAAAATCACAACAATAATAGGCTTCCACATTGTCTGTTCTTAGAATTCTTTATGAATAGGTATAGTCTACCTATGTATCATTTTTGTTAACATATGGGTTTTGGTCTAGTCCCCCCGTATTTTTGTATTTTTTTTTCTTTTCTTTTTTCTTTTTTAATAATATTTTTTTTCATGTGATGGTAAATGATTGTTGTTACTTGAGGTGTCAGCCTAGCTGAGATCTTAAGTGGCATAGTGATACCTAATATGAAAGCTTTTATTTAAAAAAAATAAAAATCACAACAATATGCAAAATGACAAAATCATAAAATAAAAAATTATGAAATTGGTATAAGGAAATATCGCAAAAAAAAAATTAGAAATATATATAAACTAAGTGACTAAAATATAAAAAAAAAATATCTTAAAAATATTAAAAATAATTTTTTTGGTAAATAAAAGAATTTTGAAGATTTTGGTGCTTCAAGCATATTTCTCTCCTCATTCTAAACAACTTTCGTTTTGATTGTGTGTTGATCCAAGTTCTCTATAAAAAAAATTATGAGTGATTGAAATTTTTTTCTTCAAAATTTTATATCTTAAAATATATAACTATATTACTTTATTATCAAATATATAAAAAAAGTTATCGAAAAAATTGGTCAAAAAATATTTTTTACCTTTATTAATGATTTTTATAAAATTGGGTGAATAACACACAAAATTCACCAAAAATAATATCACAAATTCAAGATTCGAAAAATACTTTTGTTATTCTTAAGATTTTGAGTTTCATATAAGGCCTAGTTTTTTTTTAAAAAAAAATATTTTCATCATATCACTTCAGCATGCTCTAGTATTTTTTTTTTAATAAAACTTAAGTTTTAAATTTAATACCTTTACACACACAAAAAAAAAACTTTTACACGTCTTAAATTTGTTGTAATGTACAAGTACAACTTAAAAAGAATAACAGTAACATCTTTCATAAAATACACATGTTATTATTTATTTATTTTATTATTAGTTTAAACAATGAACAATATAATTTATCTAATTTCTTTAGAACAGTAACTTTACACGAGTCAAATTTCACTGTGCAAACAAAAGATTACTCGTGTATTCTGCTTTTTGTTTAGGATAACACGGTTTACTAATTTAATGAGAAAAACGCTTCAATGATAAATTTAGGATAACACGGTTTACTAATTTGAATAAATTTTTTTAGGAGGAGACATAATTTATTCAGTTTTTCCTTTACTAAAAAATTAACTTGTAACTCTCAAGATATTCAGTTAGGAGTGAGTATTAGAAACCATCTTCTTAAATAACTATATGTTTCAACTAGAGACTTTATCATGGCATTAGATGTCATTATTTGATCACTTCACCTACCACCAATTACACCTTTAAGTAAGATGTGTTAACAATTTACAAAATTATCACATAATTGAACCAACTCTATTACTTTTAACATCCTATTTTTTTTCTCTAATTCAACTTAAAATAGTTTTGTATTTTAAAACTTAACATTAAAGATAATCTACAATCAAATATTTTAAAAAAAGTATTGTTATGATGATAATCTTGTACCATATTATAACTGTAAAGAAAATTAATTTTTTTCTAAAATGTAAAGTGGGATTAAACAATTTTATTTTAAAATTACACTCACTACATTTTGTAAATAGTTATTAAAGTAATATTATCCTTTAATCAAATATGTGATATAGGAAAAATTACACTTCAATCAAATAATCAACATAAAAACAATCACACTTCAATCAAATAAACATAAAATTTATGCATTTAAAAAAACAAGTAAAATGTAGGAAAACAAATTAGAAAATCTTAAATTATTTTAAATGAATATGATAAAAATATCAAACACATGATTACATTCAAGACTAATATAGATTTTTTTTTATATCATACATGGATAGAAAAATTTCATCCATGAAAACTAAACAAAAACAAAGGATTTGTATATTTGAGGGGAGAAAAACTTGCTTAGGTAAAAAGTCTAATTGGATACAAGTGACCTAAATTTTGTTTTCTTCTATATAACAACAGTCTATACAAAAAAAATAAATAACTGCAATATAAAAAACATAGAGATAACTAAGAGTTTCGTTAAGTTTGGAGAGATTTATTTTCTTAACAAAAATTAATAAATTTATTTTACGTTATATATATATATATTATGTGATGTTATAATTTACAATATTTATTATTCAATTATATTAAACTTTCTTCATTTATATTTATAAAAATATATCCTTATAATTAAGTAAGGTTAAAGCTTAAATAAATTGTCCAAACAAATTTTGGATCAAATCAAAACAATGTAAAACCAATCTAGATGAGTCCGTGGTCACATGTACTGCACCTAAATACTTATTGAACTGATTTTCATATATGTAAAAGTATTACTAATTCCTACCGGCATTCCGTTACAAAATTTTAATATGATCTAAATTAAGAATATATGATTTTGAATGAAGTCTCAAACTATTTTTTAAAATAAAATTTAATTATACACTTAAGAAACTTTATAAACACACTTTACTAACAGTTAAATTTTATTAAAAATAATAAAATTGTGTCACTCACTTTCCATTTATTAAATTCACTCATTTTTTTTATAATTTCAATATTTTTTTATGAATAACAAATAATATTATAATATATTAAAAACAACATTGTCAGCACTCCTCCCTCCAAAAATACACCAACCAAATCATAAATTGATTTTTTTTTTTATAAATAGCTTTCATGAAAATAAAATTTGCAGAAATCATAAATTGAATTTATGAAAATGAATATTTATAACTTTTTTTAAATGTAATCTTTATGTTTACAACAATTTCTTTTGCTGATGAGAAACAATAATATTTTTTTATTCACAACAATTAAAAAACTAATGGAAACAATAACTTTTACCAAAAAAAAACTTAATTCTTTTATAAGTATTTCTTAAATACTCATAAAATATTTATCAAGAATAGTATCAAATAAAGTATGAATCTTTACTTTTTACTAAATGGCCGAAAGCCCAAAATCAAATTGTTATTGAATCTGTGACCATCGCATTTTGTATGCGCATATATTCATGTTGCATTTTGATAAAAAATAAATTTTTAATTTTATCTTTTAAACAATATATATTTCTAAATAAAAAATATATTTAAAACTGTGTATTTTAAAATTTATTAATATACATTATAAATTCTATATTTTAAAATGTATTTCCAGATAAAGAAAAACATCGTGAGATGTAATTTCAAATCAAAATACATATATTTAAATGTATATAAATTTTTAAACATCTAAATTATGCAGAGTCTTCTGAATTATCATATAATTTGAAATAAAATTATTTTATAAATTTGAATAAAAAATATTTTTAACATTTCACTACCTCGTAAGATTACGCTTCAAATCATGGAAGTGCATGGTCAAACTCCCTATTTATAATATCTTCGTTTAACTTATTTATTTAACTTTATTTATTATAAAAAAAATTATATAAGAAGATAGTAAAAAAAATAAGTAAAAATTTATAATATCTTGTTGTATATATTTACATAATTTTATATAAAAAAAATTCATATACACGTACATATATAAAGAAATATATAGGAATACACTAATTATAAATAATTTGATAATTATTATTTTTTTAATATTTATTAATATGTTAATCTTCTTCCATTTGAAAATCTTCTTCATAAGAATTTTAAAAAAATAAAATATAGTTAATTTTTTAAAAATTATAATTAATTTATTTATGAAAAAAATTTCATATAATTTTTATTTTATTTTTTTAGAAATTTTTCCATTAGTAGTGTCTCTTCTCACACGTAGCCTCCATAGATGATTCGATACACTGCTCCTTATATTGCAAGAGGTTACTTGATCTCCCTTTGTCTCCAGAATTTTGACTTATTATTTTCTAAGATGAGTCCCATGATAAAGTATTTTTATAGACTTTATTAATACTATTTTTATTAAAAAATTAATTTGACTATTTTTAATAAAAAATTATATATTCAAAGGAGTTAACTTAAAAAATTGATAATACCTATCCACTTGCAAGTAATACAAGTAAAATACCAGTAACAAAATATCTGATGATAACCTATTTGGGACACATGTGTTTTTCTTGTCCATTCGTAGCAAAATTGGATAGGGCTTCAGAATATCCAATACAACCCCTAATAACTAACTATCAAGCAGTAATATTTTACAAGTTAGGCAAATAGACAAAAATCAATTAAAATTATTTTTTAAAATAATTTTGACAAATTGTCTTGAGGAACTGAAAATAATTATACTTTTGAAAAGCTTAATTTCTGCGTATTTTTACAAACTAAAAAAAATTATGGGTCAAAGACCAAATACAATTCTCCCAGGATAATAATAGAAGGTACGATTTGGTTATAATAATAAATATAAATATAATGACTAATTTGGAAAGTTACATTACAATTTAACTTTTGCCAAGGAAGAGGTGCTTGCATTGCAGTATATACAGGGAGAAGCAGTGTAGTAGAATGATTGTTGTCTGATTTTGGGTGGTAGAGGATTGGTTTTGGGGTAGAATAGTAACCAATAGCTTCGAAAAAATGCAATCGTTGAGTATGAGTCTGAGGAGTAGTAGTTCAGCAAATTTACTGTTGCTGGGTTCGGAGGCGAGAGTGAGAAGAAGAAGCAGAACTGTGACAGTAGCGTGTAATTCACAGGGAGAGAGTGGTAGCAGTAGCACCAGCTCCTTTCTCTCTCGCACCCAAACCTACGCTCTTCTTAAGCAACAATTGCAAGTAGCTGCTAAATCTGAGGTTAGTTTAGTTTAATTGGTGCCATGTTTTTGAAATCGGAGATGAACATCGTTTTTTGCCTCTTTTCTTCAGAATTACAAGGAAGCTGCTAGAATTCGAGATTCTTTGAAATTGTTTGAGGAGGAGGAGCCTGTATTGCGTCTGAGGAGACTATTGAAGGAAGCAATTGCGGAAGAGAGATTCCAGGTGTCTAACTTATTCTTTGAATTTTGTGTGGATCCATCTTATTTTTTCTAATACACTCTCTATAGTTATTAGGTAAATTTCATGTCAGTCTCACCAAATAATTTGGACTCACTCTCATGTCAAATATTAGGCAGTTAGGTTAGTTGTCCCCTCACACAAGAACTCATTTAAATCATATGTTAAATGTGAAAAATCAGTGGATAACTTAGGATCATCACCCACTCCATTTCCTTATGGTGTTTAGGAGAGAAACACTACGGAAATTCTCATTAATGGACCATGAGCAACAACAGAAGAGACTTGACGCTGCCTTTAATCCAACAGAATATCAAGATAATAAGTTTGTTATACCTAACTCGACTTGTTTATTTTTACACAATCCAATACTCCAACTTAGACACACTAGCTTAATCCTTATCAAGAAGATTTTCCATAAAGAGATCTACAAATCTAGAATCCAGAAGCTGATCAACAGGATTTGTGATAGACTCTAATACCATTTACTGGTAATACAACAGAGAGAAACACCTGAGAAATTATACAACAAGGAATGGGGTATTATTTTGGAGAGGCAGAATTATGCTTCTGTGTAATGAAGAGTTTAATAAGCAAATGTTTTTCGAATTTCATTGCCCTAAAGTAGGTGATCACGCTGGTGTTACCAGAACTGCTGCATTTGTTCTCAGTTTTATTGGCCAAAAATGCAAGCTGACATAAGACAATGTGTGCGTGGATGGTCCATTTGTCTACAAGCTAAGGTAGATCATGCTTTACCTTCGGGTTATTACACATTGGCCCATTCCACTACATGTGTGGGAAAACATTGTTATGGACTTTGTTACACTTTTGCCTCATTCTCATGGGTACCATCATGTGGCAGTGGATAGGCTGTCTACATTTGGGTGCTTCATTCCTTTAAAGGCAGACTTTACTAGAAAAATAGTGGTTGAATCTTTTGTTAGTAGCATAGTTGGACTCTATGGTATTCCTAAATCCATGGTTTCGGAATCTGATAAGAGTTTTTTTAGTTCTTTTTTGCAACACCTCTTTAATGCACAAGGTGCTGCTCCAGCTATGAGTTCTTATAATTCACAAACGGATGGATGAACAGAAGCTTTGAATAAAACCTCAGAAATGTATCTATGCTGTTTTGTCTATTATAATCCAAAGGCTTGGTATTCAATGTTACCTTGCACTCAATTTTGGTATAATTCTTCTTTGCATCATAGGCTTGGTATGTTTCCTTTTAAAGCTTTATATGGTAGAAATCCACCCTCTGTGGTTCATTCCAAGGATTCTATTGCTGTCCAGGAGATTCTGCATGTGAGAGATGAGCTGTTACAGCAATTGAAGGATAATTTAATAAAGGCTCAGAATTATATGAAACAGCAAGCAGATAAAAGAGGAGAAATGCAATTAGAGGTGGGTGATTTAGCATTGGCGAAGCTTCAACCATATAAATAGCACTCAGGGGTGTTACGCTGAGCATGCGCTACTTCTGTCCATTCCCAGTTTCGGCACTCTTAGGATCTGTAGCTTAAAAGCTCCAGCTACCTGACACTGCCATGATTTATTCTGGTTTTCACATTTCCTTATTGAAGAAGTTTCAAGGAACATCCTCTCAACCTTATGTTCTTTTACCTCTTACCACCAATGAGTTGGATCCTGCGGTTCAATCGTTTAAGGTTTTAAATTATCAAACTATCATCCGTAATTTGCAACAAGTGCACCAGGTTCTCATTCAATGACAGCAAACTGATAAAGATTATAAAGGTATTCGAGATTCTTACAAGGTTGATTTTAATAGAATGGGTATTGCACATGCAAACAAAAAGGAACTGTAGAGGGCCAGGAATTAAAATAAATACCACTTGGCAAACAATGCTGAGAATCTGGTCACGCGAAGAAGCAAGAGAGCTCGGGAGAGTAATGCATTATTGATATATTTGTGGTTTAGATTTCATATAACAAAACTATTGTTTCACAATAAGTCAATCAACCTAAAAGAACATGACATCATATACAAACCAAAACTTTAAAGACAAATAAGTATGTGGGTTTTTCTCACAATATTATTCAACTTGTCTCTTTTTACATAATGCGGAACTCTAACGTTTATGTTGTCTTTTGGTTCGATATTTTGGAACACAATTTTAAACTTTTTTTTTATTGATTTAATATGTAAATCTTATTTCATTGGATGAACATAAATGAATATGTAAAATTCAACCTAAACCTTTTCCTCTGCAGGATGCTGCTAGATATCGTGATGAGCTAAACAAAATTGCCCCACACTCTCTTTTAAAATGCTGCAGTGATGCTACAACATTGGTATGATCCTATCTCAATTAAATACTTTTGTCTCCTGGACAGTTTCTTATTCTTTATCTAAATTAGAAATACATTTAACTAGTAAAGCAACTTCCCTCTTTTAAGCTAGTTGATTGTGCCGATAGATTAATTAGTTAGATACCATGTGTTCAGAAATGGAAATGTTGAGTATTTCTCTTGTAATAATTTGTATTTGATGATTTCTCCATAAGTTTCATAATACCCTGTTAGATGTCGGTTAGCGAGAAAGTTAGCCAGTAAGGTTAGTGAGCTGAAATAGTTAGAAGAAATTAGACAAGTTTCCTATAAATAAATATAAAAGAAAAGACTTTGAGAGAGATTTATCTTATCATTTGAAAGGAAATTAGGACGATTGAACACAAGAAGGTGCAGACCAACGAAGATCTGCAGTGCTGTAAATGGAGAAGATTATCTGTATTCTTTGTAATAAAATAAAACACTAGGTTTCTATCAGACCTTTTACTATTGTTGTTCTCGTGGCTTTTCTAGTATGGCATGTCTTCTAATTTTATTAGCAATGTTCAGTAAAAGAACTCTATTTATTTTCCTTCAGAGTCGTCAAGGAAAAAAATACAAATGCTTAATTCATGAGAAACCGGGTAGTTTACGCACACACAAAAATTAATTGGAATTCTTAACATTTAATTGCGACTTATTCAGGGAATCAGGGTTCAAGTTAGGAGTGTATATATAGAGGGCAGAAGTCAGCCTTCAAAGGGGTTATACTTCTTTGCATATAGAATAAGAATTACCAATGACTCGGACCAACCTGTTCAACTACTTAGAAGGCATTGGATTATAACGGATGCTAATGGGAAGATGGAAAACGTCTGGTGAGTTAATCATTCTTTTGTTTTGCTATATTGTTATTTTTTCAAAGTGCTATACATAACTTCTGCACTTTATTTTCCACATGACAGGGGAATTGGAGTTGTTGGTGAACAGCCGTTGATACTTCCTGGAAATAGTTTTGAATACTCTTCGGCATGCCCACTGAACACACCAAATGGTAGAATGGTAAGATTTACTTATTTACTGGATAATCAGAATTGATTTGAGTAAGGTTGAACCTTTTAGTTAAAATATTGCTGATGATGTTTGGTAATATGTAATAATATACTTTTCCATCAATTATCAAATAGAAGCCAAGGATATTTCAATACTTTAGGTATTATGCAATCAAATATAGTAAAGTAGTCTAATTACAGTTTTGATCCACATGTTATAATTGTGCAATTTAGTCTTCCGTTTCCCATGACTAAATTGGATTTTCTTGATAGGGCATTGGTCTTTCCGTCAATCTTTTATTAAATGTTTAACAAATATTTTAGATGTTACTAATGTTAACGTGGTAATGGTACTTTTGGTTTCTCTGTAATCATTCATGATTACATTCTCAAAAATATCAAGAGTATAATCAAGCTTGACAACAAGCCAAGTGAATGTTATCATGTAGTGTCTATCAGCTAAACTTATTAAATATTTAATAAAAAACATACAGAAAGATTAAAGTTATAATTTCAAAAAGCTAAAAATGTAATTAAATTTATGATGAGGGAAGAATCGGACTTTTTTTTTATAAAACTCATGTTAACCATTAGGATGAAACTCATTTTATGAAACTCATTTTAAATATAACATAAAAGAGAAAAAAAAACACTTTAAATATAACATAAAAGAGAAAAAAGAACATACAAACATGGAGTACTAACCTATGAAAAAAATACATAAAAAAAACTTCCTAATCTAAGCAAAATGATACATAAAAAAGAACTTAATTTTCTCATTATTGTATTGACGTATACTCTCATGATTGATTTGCTTCAATTCAATCAAATAAAAATTGCATATAAATTGTCAACATGCCAGAACTGGGTTTCTATAAACATACATGGCATTAAGTTTGAGTGGATGCAACGCTGGCATGTTTTCAAACTGAGCAACTGTCATTATTTGCATAATCAGTAGATCTTTCCATGGGTAAAGTAAAGCAAAATTAGAAGCCTTATTTTGACATGCTTCGGTGAGGGTGATTGGTTCATGGATGCATCCTATTTTTCAATGTTTCAGAGAATAGTTTTAATATTACTACAGATTGAGTTGGTATCATGACTTTAACCTGCAACACTTAGTTTCTTCATCAGAATGGAAATCGGTGGAAAAAATGTAATTTAATTTAAACTCTAAATGATATAGATTCATGGTTTGTATTTGCTTGTTTTATTCGAGATGCATTTCCACTTTCATGATTTCCATCACATCGCACATTTTGTATCATGATGCAGGAAGGTGACTATGAAATGATACATGTTGAGAGAGTAGGCTCACGATCATTCAATGTGGCCATTGCTCCGTTTTCTCTCTCTCTTCTTGGAGACGATGAAGGTTGTAATATTTGAAATGAACTACAGGATCACCTTCTGCAACATGTAAATATTTATCATGCTCATCGCCAATCCAAATGGTTTAAGCAATCTATTTGCTTTCCCAGTGCAAAAAATTCTATGATTACGAATAAATGATCAGGCATACATTTGTATTTCTTTGAATTGATGTGCAGAAAATTCAATAAATCAATTTCATATAGAAACTAATTACAGAATTTTTAAATATATTGTCATAATTTTAATATGCTCCTGAAAATTTAATTTCGAAAACTAAACTTCTATCGACGGACAATAGCAATTTAAATTTCAAAAAACAATTATACGAAATTCGATTGAAGATATTTTTTTTAAACTTGATAAAAAAAGAAGAAGAAGATAAGTGGTAGATTTAGAACAAATAGATGATGAAAAAAAATTAAATCGCATAAGTCAAAGCTGACCCAAAGGGAAAATGAATTCCTTCCCTTAAAAGCAAAAATGACAACAAAAACCAAAAAAATAAGGTTAAAATTTGTTTTCAAACCTTAACTTTCAAATTTTAAAATCCGAATGAAGTTGTCCTGCAAATCACATTGAATCTCTCTTTGAAAATCCAGATGTTGTCTTATTTGGTGATCTCAAGTCAAACAACAAATATATAGTATGTCGTTTGCTAAATAGCATATCATAAAGTGAAAAGTGTGGTATTTTTGCGAGACAGAATATTTTAAATCGCAGTTTAAAATGATAGAAGGATCCACGATTTCTTTTTATAGTTTTTGACATATTTTCTTTTGTAATTTTCTTTTGATTTTTTTTTCTTAGCGCCACATGTCAAAACTTGTTGTTTGTGCTTCTTTTGAATTATATATATTATAGGTTAGGTTACTCTTTTCTTTCCAAAGTTAAACAAACAAATTTTATAGGATGAAATATTCAGAAAACTATACTTTTACAGCAAAAAAAAAAAAAAAAAAAACAAAAAAAATAATAAATTGGGAATTTTTTTTTATTTTTTTTTTTTTAACTTTGCTAATATTTTTTTTTCTCTCTCTTTTTTATCAAAATAAAAAAAGTTTAAGAAAATTCACAATTTACTAAAAATCTTGCTCTTTTTTTTTTTTTTTTTGCTGTAAAAGTATAGTTTTCT
>Ga0123342_1003501_pt1 | contig 25136 bp, 18 predicted proteins | sample Turbeawhitnodule_FD_89960 | JGI IMG/M metagenome (GOLD analysis project Ga0123342, IMG submission 89960) | Root nodule microbial communities of legume samples collected from Mexico - Turtle bean Mexico white nodule | ecosystem: Host-associated > Plants > Roots > Nodule | place: Mexico: Nepantla... | reverse complement strand
TTTCCCTTTTTATTTCCTTTTTCTTCCTCCTTGCGCCATCTTTATCTCTTTTTCTTTTTTTTTTTTTCTTTTAATTTTGGTCCTTTTTTTGTCTTCTTCATCTTTTTTTTTTTTTTTTTTTTTGCCCTCTTTGCATCATCCACACCATATATCTGTATTTTTCTCTTTACCCTTCTGAAGTGACCCTTCACACTTACTTATCCTCTTGGTTAAGTTCGTGTCCAGTGTAAATCTTCTTAGGATTCTCACCTTGAAACAAAAGTGAAACCTTTAAATTGTGTAATCGCAAATCAACTCACATGAACATTCCCCTTCTAAATTCCAACTCCTACTCCACCATTCCATTTCCACAAAATCTCTAAAACCCTTTCCTCCCGTCTTCTTCCTCACGAAATCTTTCACTTTTCAAAAAACTCCTCGCACTCTCAAAACTTCTTCCCAGAGCTTTCCTCTTCCTCTTGCGCCACCAAGATCATTTACAACAAAGAAAACTTCTTTGTCTCACCCACTTATCATAAGTACCATACTCCATCATCGAGCATTCATATTATTAATTATATTGCCTGAGCTGAGAATTTCTCTGATTCACTACTTTCTATTGATGATTGTTGTTGATTGCATTTCATGAATTTAAAATGTGCTTTCATCTTTGCTCTTGATCTGCTCATACGACCTGGTATAAACGATGTTTGTATCTGTTTTGAGTTTGTGTTTTAGACATAGTCTGCAATGGATTACAAAACCTTGTATCCCTGGGCACCCTAAAACCTTTTAGATGAAACCTCTTCTTACACCTCGCATGACCTTATTGTTATTTTCTCTATTTAAATTATTCTCAACCGGGCTTACTAATTTAACTAGGTCAAACTCATGACCCACCCTTTGTACCCAATAGCCGAACTGACCTACCCACACGCTCAAACAGAGGTCTCGAGATCCCGAACACTCTTGCCCGATACAAAAGATGTATATTATCTTAAGTTTAATAAATACTATAAAATTGAATAAATAAATTTTTAATTGATCAAATAAGTATTTAGTGCAAATGTATTTTGATACTAATAGAAGTTGAATTTAATTTTTAATTTTTTTCTTAAATATTAATAATGCGTTAAGCTATGCCATTGTGATAAATGAAATTAATAAAATATTTTATTTGGTCCAATCGCTTTTTTAAAATTTATTTTGTTATTGTTAAAATAATAAATTAATAATAATAAATATTAAATCTAAATTTTATTTTAAAAATTGTTAATTTTAAGTATATAGACATTAAAATTGTTTTGGTATCATTGTTATAAAAAAATATTTGTTTTCCTTTTTCGTAAGCAATGTCTTTTTTATATAAAGTGAATTTATTATAATTAAAATTAATGATTTCAAACAATTTATTTAATAATTAAATAATTACATGACTTAATGAAAAAGAGATAATTTTTAAAATAATAATTTTTAATGTTATTAAACATAAAAATAAGTAAATTAAACTATCTCTTCAGGAGATAGAACATCTTCCTTATTTATATTAAAAAGACTAATACAATAGTGTACTGGGCAGAAGTGTTTGGGATCTCGGGACCTTGGTCTAGGCATGTGGGTAGGTCAGTTCGACTATTGGATCCAAAGGTGGGTCATGAATTTGACTTAGTTATATTGGTAAACCTGATGGAGAATAATTAAAATAATAAGTTTTGTCATATATTAGTTGTTAGTTATATATATATATGTGTGTGTGTGTGTTTTAATAGATAAGTGTATGCGGCAATATATTTGTAATTGTTAACAGAATAAACATATGCATAAAGTTGTTAATAAGTAGCGAGCACCCAAGAATAAAGGTGCATAAGATTCTCTTTTGTTGTAGCACCATGAGTGAAGGTGCCCATGAACATAATGTTTTTTTGTTATGTATGCTTTCGGTTGAGATTAGATTCTCGTGAGTGAAAGTTGTTAAACGAATAAGCTATAAAAGGGGCTTGAGACCCAGGTAAAGGTACGATGTTTCTTAAATGAGTTCACTCCAAGATCAATTAGGTTAAATAGAAGGCGTGAGGCATAACCCTAGACATCATTGAGAGGATATGGAGAGATAGAAAACCCTAGAGGAGGCAGTCACTAAGGAGAAACACCCTCGATCTTCTTTTCTTAGTTTTAATGCTTGTAATGACCAATATGAGTGGTTAATTCTTTTTTTTTTTTGGGATTGGGACTAATCTATTCAAACTCTTGTGTATTCAGGTGATATTTATTTATAATATTCAGTTCTTGGTTTATGATTGATATTATCATTTTATTCTCAAAGCTTGAAACTATTCATGACTTTGATCCTTATATTTGACTGGAAAGTACTTCTGAGTATTTGACCTAAATGATAATGCTTAACATATTTGAATGCTAGGAATAGATTTTAAATGTTAATTATTTTATAACATTTGTTCGTAATAATAACGAGTTTTTATAAATATGCAAGGAAACGATATTTAGGAGACTTTCTTAATAATCTTGTATGCAAGGGATCCATTTGAATGATTTTTATATGTGCATCAATGTTAATCAAGATGGAATGTTATATGTTTTTATTCATTGAAACTACAGACAAGTAAGAAGGATTAACCTCATTCCCAATTTTCCCAATGGACTCATCAAAATCATTTACTTGGCTTTTATTTAATTTTCATGCAAACTTATGTCAATATCTTTCAAATCAAATTATTGTACATATTCTTATACTTAAGGAATGCTACTATTAGGATTTTAAATAATTGTTCCTTGTGGGATCAATATTCGTTCTTAGGAACAAATTATTACTTCTGACTCGGTATACTTGTCGTAAAAAATGATGAGTAGCTCATTTCTACCTCTTCAAATACGTGCATTTTTCGAGTACGTGGTTCTAAAAATAATAACTCCATGAAAGTCATATAGCGTAGTGGTGGCGCCTTTCATCATATTGGTGCATCCTCCAATTTTTATCTTCCTCTTGGCTACCGTAATGGGTGTAACTCCTTAAAGCTCTCCTTTGCTCCCACCTCCTTCCTCTAGGTTGCCTTTCTTGATCCGCCTCAAGTCTTTGTAATCTCTCCACCAAGTTTTGCATCTCTTCATCCTTTTGGGCTAAAGATCTTTTAGCTTTCGCAAGCTCACCCTAAAGAAAATCCTTTTGGGGAGTTTGTGGTTTGGATTATTCCCCTAAAGATAAGTGAGCCATAATATTTTGCACAAAAGAAACAAAAATTAGTGAAAAAGACTAATAATTCCCCTTTCCCTTGTATCTCTTGTTTATGTAGCGAAGAGGAGAAAAATAAGCAAAGCACTCAAGAAACAAAATTCTCTAAAACAATGGTCTATCTTGGGTTCCAAGCTCTTCAAATGAAAAAGGAGAAAACCACACTTTATTCCAAAAGATCCCACAACAAAACTAAAGAATTTTGAATGACTAGTAAGAAAATCTTAAAATTAAGAAAGCTAAACCAAGTTGGAAAAGAGATAATGACAAACTTTTTAAAAAGACAATCAAGAAAAGCACAAAAGAAGACTCAAAGACACTTACTTAACTTTTGACTATTAAGTTTTGCTCTTCTTAGAAATTTTAAAAGCAAAAGGATAAAATTCTACAATGATGAAATCAATTTGCCAAATAAAATGAATCCTCTTTTTAAAATTGTTGAACTTGAAAAAGGAAAGTGAAAATGACGCAAACTTTTTTTTTATCCTTGTTTTGGGTCTATGGAGTTAAGATGTCCATTTTTTTATGCATATTTTCATTCACTTCCAATTTGTCACAAAAAATTTGGGATTCAAATTAAATGAACACTTGAAATCTATGTTTGGAACTCAATCAACTTCTACTCAAACAAATTTCTAGTTACTTTATACCTTCACAATTAAAAGCAAAGTATGTATAAGGAATAAAAGACTCCTAAAAACACTAAGAACATATGAATAAAAAAAAAAAGAGGTAAGAACAAAAATAGACACAAAATAAACATTCAAAAGCGAAAAAGAAATGCTAATGAATAAAAAGTGTCGAATGTAAAAGACAAGGAAGTAAAGGCTGAATTGAAAATTGCTTGAAAGTAAAAGCAAGAATTTAATGGTGAAAGAAAGTACAGTGTCGAAATCAACTCAAAGCAAATAAGCATAAAGTAACCTTGCTCTGATACTAGATGATGTGAATTGATTTTAGATTTATCCATTTTAAGAGTGACATTTTGATTATGATTTGGATTTTAGCAAATATAAGGTGAGACCTAGGGAAGATCCCCACTAGACACGAACTTAACCAAGTGGTTAAGTAAGTGTGAAGGTTCACTTCCAAATGTTAGAATTTTTGTAGTCCTTAAATTAGAGGGGATTGAATTGTTTTCAAACATTTTTCGAAAGTTTTGAAGGTATGAAGAAAGTCAAAGACAAATCACAGCCAAAGGAATCAAAGAAGACAAGATAGAAAGCAGTTTTAGTTGAATTCAAGAAATTCAATCGGTTGTTTTTATGATTCAACCGGTTGTTTTTATCAGCAGAGTGTAAAAACAACTAAAAACGGATATGCAATAGTTAAGGGAGAGAAAGAATCACACAAGCAATTTTATACTAGTTCACTCTTATACCAAGAGCTACATCTAGTTCCCATAATCCTCTGGGTATCCACTAAGTAATCAAAAACCATATTACAAACACACCACCACCAAAGAAGTGATCTTGAACCCCTCACTAACACACACTTCCTTTGGCACACCACAAACACACCACAGATCAGAACACCCTCTGACTCTGTGAACACCAATACTTTTCATAATTACAAATTAAGAAGAAATAGGATTTATCACACCTAGTACAAATCAAATCAAAGTACACAGCAAGTCCTACTTCACTATTAGAGAAATATTCAAAGCCTTAAGCAATCTTGGAAAAAACATGATTTCAAAAACTGATCTTGCAACCTTAATGCTAGGAGCGTATAACAGAACATTTATACTCCAATTAGCAGTTGAAAAAATTTATTCTAAAAGCCAAATCAATTTCAAATCATTTAAAGCAGATTTAACAAACTTAACTGAATTCTGTTTAGGCAGTTAAAAAAACAGTCGGTTGTTTTTGTCAAAACAACCGATTGAATTGGTTTGACAGCAAAGTCAACCAAATTCAAATTTGCCAAAACTAATTTCAAAAACCTTAAGTATGAAACAACCGATTGAAACGATAAAACAAGTGGTTGCTTTTCTGCTTCTTCGTAAAACACTCTTTTTCAAAAAGATTTGAATTAAACCAACTTTTGGATTCAAACTAAGAGTGAATTAACAAATTCAAACTACCCCAGAACACACCCAACTAAGCTACAATCACCCTTCAAGAAATCCATGGAGATTTGGAGTCATCAAAGCTTTTCTTCAACACCAAAGGCAAAGGAAAAACACATTATATGGTGAAGATGATGCATATTGAGGAATTGAAAGACATAAAAGAAACAAATATGATGAAGGAAGCCGAATTGAAATTGGAAGAAAAAAACAAGAACATAAACACAAAGAACAAAGGTGTAATGGAAAATGGAAGAAGAGATGAAGGAAAGAAAGCTTTTAGTGGTGGACAAGAGAAGAACACGCCACTTGGAGTATGTTTTTTCTAAGATAAGTGTGGAGGGTCTCCACTTGAAGAGCTATTTACTCTCACATGATAAGACCTAAGCTAAGAGAACACAAGTCTCACACAAATTGTGCAGAATTTTCCTTCTATATCAAAATTCAACATGCAAATACATGGAGTAAAGCACCCTATTTATAGGAATGGGTGCCTTGGAAAACAAGATGAGTAAGGATAGGATGGTAAATATGTGAGGGACTACCTTTAGGATTTGACTAAGTCAAAACCGCACCTTGGGCTTGTTCTTCTAGAAGCTAGGTCAACTTTTCTTCCTAAACAGCTAGGCACAAGCTAAAATGATAACAACACCCCCTATTATGCTAGAGACACCTATTCTAGCCTATCTTGTTATTTAAACCCCTAAAGTGAACCCAAATTATTTACAACATGTTTTATTTTTAAGAACACCAGAAGAAAGAACATTTGGTGTTCTGGTCTATGCCCACTTCTTCTTCTGGCGGCCATTTGCACTCCGATGCTCAAGTTAGTACTGGGGCAAAGAAACAGTAAGTGTATAAAGTAGTTTCAGTCTTAGAAACGGTGTCCCTTGCTAGGGTTCTTACCACCCTTTATATAGGTTGTAGCAAGGGTTTGCTTGTGTTCTGTTACCCACATCTAGGGTTCCTGGGGGAACGTCCTTGCGCCGCTATTACACAATCTTAGCGTAATTTGGCACATGAGACTTCCCTTTACTAGAGTGCAACGGCTAACAGTATGGCTCTCAAGGTACCAACTCATGCTCCAATGTTGTAGGGCCATCTATTCTATTGGTGTCCTAAGTATTCATGTTGCATACATGCAGTCTTCCCTTGGAAGCCCTAACCCTAACAGGCCTCAGTGCCTCCAAGGAACACTTGCTTGTGCCGTACCCGAATGTACCATACACACCCCATGCATGATCCTCTTGTTAACTTATACTACTTGTCGGACCCAGCTTTCGTGGCCTACCATTCCTCTCAGACACCGATGTCTGATGTCTTCTCTGGCGTCAATGTTTAAGGACTAGTCGGTACACAAGCCCCCCAGTCTCGAGCTGTAACTTGTTTCATTGAAGAGACTAAGTGATCGCCTTCGACGACCTACGTGTCACTGGGTGATAGGACGTGAACAGTGCACTGAAGTGACATCTCACCATACTTTTTTTATCAGCGTACAGGTGACAGGATCAACAACTAGAGCTTGTTGCTATTTATGCTTCCTCATATACGTTTAAACCCTTAAACCCCTACGTTCCCTTCACTGTTTCATTACTTCACTTAAGCATTTCCCAAACATTTCTCGTTTTCGAAATGCTCTCTCTTCTTCTTCGAAAACCTCTACCTTCGAACCCTAATTTACTCAAAGGTACGTTCATTACTTCATGATCACTCTTGCTTTATGATTATGATGCTCATAAGATGTTATAACTGTTTTGGGACTGCTTATTTTTTCTGCATTTTATGTTTTCTCTATTCTTCGTTTTCAAGTCTCTATTTTTCTAGTTTATTGAGTCACACCATCATCTTTTTCTAAACCTTCGTTTTTCTTCCTTTCTCCTCTCCCTCTTTAGCTTTCTTATATAGATGGCCATAACCAAAACCACACCGAACCATCCTCCTTCTGTCGATTACCAAACCCTCTATCATTGGGCTTCTGATGACCTCTTAGCAGAGACTTCCAAATTCACCTCTAATAAGGACGTAATAACATACAAGGAGGGTGAGGCTGACGAAAATTATCGTGTGTTTGGGAGGAACACGATGCGTACATGTCGGTCCAACCTTGTAGGGAAGGTGAACCTGTATGCGTCGATGATCGCGCCAACCCTGAAGAACCCATCTTCTTCATGTACTCCACAATCTTCCAGCGGATCAAGCTTCGCTTTCCATTCACGGGGTTCGAGCGCGCACTCCTTACCGAAGTTAACGTGGCCCCTACCCAGCTGCATCCCAACAGCTAGGCCTTCGTTAAGGCCTTTGCCATTTTGTGCAACCACTTCGGCCATATGCCCTCAGTGGACGTCTTCTTGTACTTCTTCGAGGCAAAAAACCCTAGCAAGAGACTATGGTTGAGCTTCAACGGAGCGGCGGGGAAAGTTCTTCTAACTCTTTTCCAGCAGTCCTACAAAGGCTTTAGAAAGAAGTTCTTTAAGGTATGATGTAGCGTACACGACCCTAGCTTGCTGGATGGGTTCCCACTCTACTGATGGGGAAACCTGGATTCAAGAAGCCAAGGAGTCTGGAGGACTTGAGCCCGCCCGATCATGAGGTGTGTGGCTTCCTCTCCAGCTTGGGGGCGGTGTTCAACACTGCTGACTTAATCAAAAATGAGTTCCATCCTCTGTTTCTGAAAGCCCATATTGGTATTTGTCTCTGCCTTTACCTACCTTTGCTTGTATACTTGTTGCTAGTTGCATGCTGTGTGGATTTTAGCTTCTTATGCATTGTTGCCTTCTTGTGTAGATATGGTGCTTGATGCAGAGAAAAGGAGGAAATTGGGTGAGTTGGTCACTCGTCGCAAGGCTGCTCTTGCCGGTGTGGGTACCTTAACCCCTGCGCGCCCTCCTCCTGTTGCTACCTCTGCTTCGATCTCTCCCGAACCAGCCCCCATCGACCATAGGCAGAAAGGGGTGGTGGAGGCTACTGTCTCTGAAGACGAGGATACCTATACTGGCCTCGTCTTCAAGAGGAAGAGGGGAACTGATGTTACGGTCTCCGCGCACTCGTCTTCGGATGGTTGTGCCTCCTTCTTTTGGGAGAAGCCCCCAAGCGCCTCTTCTCCTCGTGCCCTGATGGTGCACGAAGGGGGGGGGGGGGAGAATGTCCCTGGGGGCGATTCTGGGGTGCCTCCTACTGCTAAACTGCCTTCCTTCCTCCAGGAGGTTCTTCAAACCTTCTAAGGCAGGGAAGTAGATGGCCAGGGCGAAGATATCCTAGGAGGGCATGCGGCCAGAGGTCTTGGGGTCTTCCTCATCGCATCCAGCCGCGCCTCAACTCAAGCACAAGAACTAAGGGCTTAGGGGTCGAAGCTAAGGGAGGAATCGGCCCTTCAGGCCAAGAAGTTCTCCCAACGCGAAGCCACCTTGCATCAAGAGTTGGTGAATCTTCGCCAAATCGAGATGGAAACCAAGAAGCTCCTATTTGAGAAGTCTCAGGAGGCCCTGAGCGCTCATTCAAAGGTTCTGCCCCTCCGAAACGAGATCATTGAGTTGAAGGAGAAGGTTGAGGAGACGCAAGCCAAGATGGCCAAGCTTGAGGAAAGGGCCACTCAGCAAGAGGTACAACTTGGCCAACTGGAGAGTTAGCCCGCAAGGTAGAACTCTTCAACCAGACTAAGGAAGAGCTCACCAACAACGTTGCAGATGCATATGGCACTGGGTTTAAAGATGCCATAGCCCAGGTTGCCTGTGTGCATCCTAGGGTGGATCTCTCCCAGCTTGATGTGACAAAGCAAGTTGTTGATGGGTAACTAGTTGCCAAGGAGTGACCTTTATTTACTGTAACTTAACCGCTTGATGAACAATCTGATAAGTTGTATATATTCATCTATCAAATGTGCCTTTCTCTAATCTCATTTTCTTGTCTTGGTTGTTATCTGCATGTCTTGTATTAAATTTTCTAAAAACGCCTTTGACACATATTCACACCTTATGTAGCACGCTTCCTCCCACCTGCTTGACCTTCTTATTACCTTCATTGTCTTCAGGTATCGGTGATGTGCGTACAAACTCTTAGTTCACCTTATCTTTTTCGTATGAAGGTAAGGAAAACCCTCACTTGCTGTTTTTGACCTTTGTCTTGCAAGATAAGGGAAAGGTTCGCTTTTCTGACCTTGACCTTGCTCCATGAGGGCAAGAGAGGATTTAACTGCTGAACCATGTTGTTTGACCTTGGCGTTCTTACTTAAGAGGGAGGCGTTCTCTGCGAACCATCCTATCCCAATCTTGAGACTTCTAACCCAAGTGAAAGGTTCATAATTGACCTCATCCTCGCCTCTTAAAGCAAGGGAGGATTCAACTGGTGAACCATATTGTTCGGCCTTGGCGTTCTCACTCAAGAGGGAGGCGTTCTCTGCGAACCATCCTACCCGATCTTGAGACTTCTAGCCTAAGTGAATGGTTTGTAACTGACCTCGTCTTCACCTCTTTGGGCAAGGGAGGATTTAACTAGCGAACCATACTGTTCAACCTTGGCGCCTTCACTCAAGGGGGAGGTGTTCTCTACGAACCATCATATCCCATTCTTGAGACTTCTAACCCAAGTGAATGATTCGTAACTGCACTGTACGAAATGCTTGAAGATATATTCTTTTAACTGAATAACTATAATTTTATTGGGTGACCTCGTTAAAAAACCCTTATAAGGGAAAAAGATTGTCCCCTAAAACCTATGTACAATGCAATAGCTTAACTGAAATAAAATTTAAGGTTAACCGCGTTCCATGTACGAGGGATCACTCCACCTTCTAATGTCTCGAGCCTGTACGCTCCATTCCCAAAGGCCTCTGTCACTCTGAAAGGACCAGTCCACTTGGGAGACAACTTGTTCTCTAGCTGGTATGGGTGGGCCTTCCGCATCACCAAGTCGGCGACCTGGAACTGCCGAGGTCTCAACTTGGAGTTGTACTTGTACTCGACCCTTCTCTTCAAAGCTTCAGCCTTGATTCTTGCTTCCTCCCTTACTTCATCCAGTAGGTCCAGGTTCACCTTTCTTTCTTCGTTGGACTCTTCAGCCACGAAGTTCTGAAAATGTGGCGAGTTCTCCTGGATCTCTACAGGAATCATTGCGTCCGAACCATACACCAAGCTAGAGGGTGTTTCTTTGGTAATGGACTGGAGAGTAGTGTGGTAAGCCCACACAATCCTAGGAACCTCCTCTGCCCAGGTCCCTTTGGCCTTCTCCAGCCTTCTCTTCAGACTTCTGAGCAGAACTCGGTTGGTGGACTCGACTTGCCTGTTTGTCTGGGGGGTTCGACTGATGCAAACACCTGCTTTATTGCCAGCTCTGTACATAGTTTGCCCAATTGTTGGCTTGCAAACTGGGAGCCATTGTCAGACACCAACCGTTTTGGGATTCCAAAGCGGCATACTATGTTTTTCCACACAAAGTGTTGGATCTTGTGGGTTGTGATCTGCGCCACAGGCTCAGCCCCTATCCACTTTGTGAAGTATTCTATGGCTACCACGAGGTACTTCATCTGCCGCACCGCTAAAGGGAAAGGCCCTAGAATGTCAATCCCCGAAGTATGAAACGGCCATGGGCTGTAGATCGATATGAGTTCTTCTAGAGGCACCTTGTGCCAGTCAGCATGTTGTTGGCACTGTTTGCATCGTTATGCATACCTTGTGCAATCTTCCCTCATAGTTGCCCAATAATATCCTGCGCGAATGGCCTTCGATGAAAGATCTCGGTCACCGATGTGGCTCCCGCATATCCCTTCATGGAGTTCTGGCACAATGCGCGTGCACTGCTCACCACTTACACATAACAGGATAGGGTGAGTGAACCCAAGTCTGAACAACTTTCAATCGATCAAGGTGTACTTTGCTCGAATTTTTCTTGATTTTTCTAGCTTCTGTAGGCTCTAGCGGGAGTATCCCATAAGCCAAGTAGCGTTTGTAGGGTGTCATCCAGGTTTCGCCCTCTTCGACTAGGCAAACCTGCAATGACTTCTCCCCAAAAACTAGGTACGTGGTTATTCTAAGTGTTTTCAATGTCTCCTAAGTCAACGACCAATGACTCCTCTTCACCCCTTCCAAGGTGCTGATCTACTGGACTTCTGTTGCGTTATCTGTGGCTGTTCAAGGTGTCCTCAGAGTCTCTTGGATGACTGTCTTCTATCTGCCCCCCCTGCTTGAACTGGCGAGCTTTGTTAGCAGGTCAGCTCGAGCATTCTGTTCTCTGGACACGTGTACTAACTCGAACACTTCAAACATCTCCCTCAAAACCTAGACGTACTCTAGGTATGCGACCATTTTGAGGATTTTTAGCCTGGTATTCCCTTGTGACCTGACCCGTGACCAACAAGGAGTCACTCTTTGCCAGCAAACCTTTCGCACCCATCTCCTTAGCCAATCAAGGCCTCATACTCTGCCTGGTTGTTACTGGCTTTGAAAGCGAACCGTACGGCCTGCTCAATCAACAACCCATTTGGCCCTTCCAAGATGATGCCAGTCCCACTACCCTGTTGGTTGGAGGAACCATCTACAAAGAGTACCTATCTGAAACCTGTTCTTTCTTGGTGCATGGTCGCCGAGGAGAGCTCTACCACGAAATCAGCATAAACATGGCCTTTAATGGGGCCTCTAGGCTCATACTGCACATCGAACTCTGATAGCTCCCCTGCCCAACGCACCATCCTTCCTGCAACATTCGGCTTCTGTAAGACCTTGCGGATGGGAAGGTCTTTCATCTCTATCACTGTAAAGCTCTGGAAGTAGTGGCGAAGTCTTCGCGCTGAGAACACTACCGCTAGGGCTGCTTTCTCTATGGCCTGGTATCTCACCTCAGGCCCCTGTAATACTTTGCTAACAAAGTAGATTGGCTTCTGCACCTGGTCCTGCCCTTGCACAAGGACCGAATTGATCGCTTGTTCTGTAACTGGGAAGTACAGACGGAGTGGAGTACCCAGGTTCGGCTTGCACAACACTAGGGGACTAGCCAGGTACTCCTTTAGTTTGAGGAAAGCCTCTTCGCACTCCCTGGTCCACACGAACCTGTTATTCCTCTTCAAACACTGGAAATAGGGATGCCCCTTATCTCCCCCTACTGACACGAATCTGGACAAAGCGACCATGCACCTTGTCAACTGCTGCACCTCCTTTACTGAGATCGGGCTCCTCATTGCTATGATCACAGCGCACTTCTCAGGATTCACCTCTATCCCACGTTCAGTGAGTAGGAATCACAAGAACTTGCCTGCTTCTACCCCGAACACACACTTCTCGGGGTTCAACTTCAATATATACTTAGCTATTGTGGTGAATAGTTATTCTAAATCTGCTACATGCTGCTCCCTCTGCTGGGAGGTGACCACCATGTCATTCACATATGCTTAGACATTTCGTTCTATCATGGGCGCTAGCACTCTGTCCATCAGCCTCTGGTAGGTCGCACCTGCATTTTTAAGCCCAAAGGGCATCACCTTATAACAATAACAAGACAGCTTTGTCATGAATGTTGTCTTGCACTCGTCCCTGGGTGCATCCTGATCTGGTTGTAACTGGAAAAGGCGTCCAGGAAGCAGAGTAGTCTACAACCAGATGTGTTGTCTACCAAAGCATCAATACTAGGCAGTGGGTAGGAATCCTTCGGATAGGCCTTGTTGAGGTTTGTGAAGTCGACGCACATTCTCCACTTCCCATTAGCCTTCTTCACCAATACCACGTTCGCCAGCCACTCATGGTACTGAATCTCTCTGATGTGGCTAGCGCTGAGCAACTTTTGTGTCTCTTCTCTGACGACCTGATGCCTCTCGTCATTGAACTTTCTTCTTCTCTGGCGAACAGGTTGGACCTGGGGGTCCATGGTGAGACGATGACACAAGAATTCAGGATCTATGCCAGGCACGTCTTCCGTTGGTTCGGGTCGTCTCTCCCGGGCGATCTCTGCTCACGTGACCCCTTCTTCCCTTGGAGGCTGGGTGGTGACAGCGACACTCCTCTTTTCGTCTTGAGGCTATTCTGGTAACACTTCTTAGCCTCCTTCTGGTCAGATTTGATAGTGATCGCCGTCCCCTCCAGGGAAGGCAGCTTCATCTTCATGTGCCTTGCAGAGGCTATTGCTCAAATCTTGTTTAAAGCAGGTCTACCCAAGAGTATGTTATAAGTTGATGGAGCGTTAACAACAAGATACCTGATGTTTGCAGTGCGTGAAGGTGTGTCATCTGTGAAGGTCGTCCTCAGCTCTATGTGTCCACGCACTTCTACCTGATCTCTAGCAAAACCATACAAGCAACCGGTATACGGTCTCAAGTGGTTTGGAGACAACTTCAGCTTGTTGAAGCTCGACCAGAACATCACATCAGCCGAACTTCCCTGGTCCACGAGGACGCGATACACCCTCCTTCCTGTTGTCACTACCGAAATCACTACCAGATCATTGTCATGTGGAACGACATCCTAGTGGTCGGCCTTGGTGAAGACAAGGTCGACATCGGGAGTCTGATCTGCCTCCTGGACCTCTCCTGCTGGGAAGCGGTGCATCCTCCTCCTGAGAACCCTCCATATATGGTGTTGATCTCACCATGAATGGGCACCTCGTGCCCCTGATCACCTCTTGGGGCTTCTGACGCATAAGCCCCATACGGCTTTTAGAGGTAGTCTTTCAAGAATCCGCTCTTCACTAGTTCAGCCAACTGATACCCCAGTGACAAGCAATTGCGTATGGTGTGGCCATAGGCTAGGTGGAATAGTGATCAACTCCTTCAACTCTAGTCGAAAATTATGCCTGGGGGGCGCATCCTCCCTTGTGCGAGCCCTAGTCTGGGGCTTCCTGGTCTCATAGGGTTGTTGCTTCCCCGGGGTCTTCTTCTCTGTTGTCGCCTTATGCACCCTCATGGGTTGAGGTCGACCTGTTGCTCGAGGTCGAATGGGGCCAACGCTACTGCGTTTCTCTGTGACCCGATCTTCCGTGACAATGTGCGCCATAGCCCGACGCTTGATCTCGCAGAACGTCTTCGGGCAATATCTAATCAGTGAGTTACTTAAAGGCCCCAGTAGCACTCCTTTGGTGAAGGCGTGCACCGTCATGGCTTCATCCTTGGTGTTTAGCCTCACCACTTGGCCCCCAAACCTGTTCAAGAACTCTTTCAAGGACTTTCCCTGATATTGTTTTATGTCAAAGACATCGTAAGAGATTGGAGGGGGAGCCCGGTTAACTAGGTATTGTTCTCTGAACAGCATTGAGAATTGGTCGAAAGAGGTAATGCGTCTGTCAGGGAGACTGACGAACCTTTCCAACGCTGCGCCTGCCAACGTGCTCATAAATAGCTTGCGGTACACGGCATCAAAACCTCTTGACAACATCATCTAGGTGTGGAACGTTGTGAGTTGAGCCTCTGGGTCCTCTACACCTATGAAGGTGACCTTTGGGCCCATGGAAGTGGCTGGTATCACAACGTCCACGATTGCCTGAGAGAACGATATGGGGCATGCCCTAGGTGGTATGACTGGGGCATGCTCATCCATTGCGTGCTCCCCGCCTATTGCAAACTCATGCGCAGTTCCTCATTGGTTATGCGCAACTCTTCATTGCTTGCTTGTGACGTGGCTAGGTCAACCTAAAAACGTCTTGGTCGACCCTAGACGCCGCTACCGCCTCCTGAAGAGTGCACATGGTCTCCATGATTTATTGCATGGTGACGTTGTCCCCTGTTGAGGGCGCAGCAGATCCTTGCCTCGTACTCCTCATATTGCTGGTAAGCTCTTAACACGATTATGAGTGGGACCCAGTTTTATCGGGCCCCACGATCGGCGCCAAATGTTCTCGCCGGTTAACTCGATTGTCGGTTGAAGAAATTCTCACCTGCAAAGACAAAAGGGCACCTTGGCGGCCGTTTGCACTCCGACGCTCAAGTCAGTACTGGGGCAAAGAAACAGTAAGTATATAAAGTAGTTTCAGTCTTAGAAACGGTGTCCCTTGCTAGGTTTCTCACCACCCTTTATATAGGTTGTAGCTAGGGTTTGCTTTTGTTCTGTTACCCACATCTAGGGTTCCTGGGGAAACGTCCTTGCGCCGTTATTACACAATCTTAGCGTAATTTGGCACATGAGACTTCCCTTTACTGGAGTGCAACGACTAACAGTATGGTCGTTAAAGTACCAACTCATGCACCAATGTTACGGGGCCATCTGTTCTATGGGTGCCCTAAGTATTCACGTGTCATGCATGCAGTCTTCCCTTGGAATCCCTAACCCTAACGGACCTTAGTGCCTCCAAGGAACACTTGCTTGTGCCGTACCCGAATGTACCATACACACCCCATGCATGATCCTCTCGTGACTTAGGTCTTTTCTTAGTATTTGGGCGTTAACTCATGTTAACTTATACTGCTTGTGGGACCCAGCTTTTGTGGCCTATCATTCCTCTCAGACACCGATGTCTGATGTCTTCTCTGGCGTCGATGTTCAAGAACTGGTCGGTACAAGTTCCTTGAAGTATGCCTTGTTACCTTTGAGATGCGCAGTAACCATTACATCTATATAAAACATAACTTAACACACATAAAAAATAAAGCAAAAAATGGTCAAGATGGAAAAGATCATACAGTCTACATTAGAAAGTTACTAGAGGGACGTGTTTCCCTAAGAATTTGTAGGATGGGAACTTTACGACGGAGTTGATTTAGGAGGGATAAAACCTCCAAGTCCTTCGATCAAGGACCTTGGCCACGTCTGATAATGTACCTAGTCTTTCGTCCAATAGAAAAAAAAACTTGGGAGTTTCGCCGTCATGAAAATAGCGACGACCGATATCCCCAATCACAACCCTTATCCCATTTCCCCCTTAAAATTATTGTAGGAAAAAGTAAAAGAAGCTAACAAGCAAGATCTCGGTTGACTGATGAAGGATAGCCAATGCACTCGATATTCTGGTTTGGTGCTATAAAAATGTAAAAATGACATCAGCGTTGGCTGCAAACTTAGAACGGCTCATAACAATCGAAAAGCTTGTAAGGAGGCTCAGCTGTTGGGATGCAATTGAGTAGGCCCGACATTAAGTATATGAAGGACTCCCATAATAAAATTATCCAAGGAAATCAAACATTGAAGTTCGTTATTAAGTAATAATAAAAACAAAAGAAGTTCCCGGACGAATGTTGTCATTCAAGGAACACAATATCCAACACCTAACATTTCCAAAGCGAAATTATACCATATAGTACATCATCTTCTAATATGTCTACATCCACAGTGAACGATTGTAGCGTGGAGGCACTTCGGTACTTCAAGAAAACCTCTCGGACATAGACATCCACCCACACGTAATTCAAAACATTAACGACATTCTCGCTAGACTCCTCGATCTCTCTTGGGGATGCCGAAAATGGCGACCCTATCTCGACAACTATGATAGGATTACCAAGCCTATGACTAATGTGGGACGAGTGTTCTCGGAATCATTAGATTCATAACTTGATATATTTACATTAAACTTAGGAACCCCTCTATCAACACCACCCGACCCCATTGTGAATGAGCTTCTGTAAGACGAAAAGAAAGACATTTTACCTCAAATTTCTTCAACCACTACACTCTCAGAGCAAATATGAGATAAGGAGATGAAATGTGGAACCACATACCTCCCTATTTATAGGCCCCTCAAATAGTGAATCCCAAATGTCACGCCTGTTAAAATTATAGGCCTTAAACAAGAGGGGGTAAATTGTTTTTGAAAAAATTTCGCAAGTATTGAAGGTAGAGTGAAAGGCTATGAAGAATCAAACAATTAGAGATTTGTTCAACCAAAAGGAAAAATGGTTTTTAGTTTGGTTCTAGAAAATCAACCTGTTGTTTTTGCGAAACAACTGGTTGTTTATACCAACATATTTGAAAAACATAGATAAAACAGTTTAATGAGTGTAGGGATAGAGAGATTCACACAAGATGTTTATATTGGTTCACTCTTAACCAAGAGCTACATCTAGCCCTCAGCGAATCACTATGTAATCAAACCTAGATTACAAACTACACACAAAAAGTGATGATCTTGAACCCTTCAAGAACACACACCATTTTTGGCAAACCAAACAGTTTTCAGAAACACCTTCTGAAATTGCACCACATCAGAACACACAAAAATAAAATGTTCAGAGAAGAAGGGAATAGAATACACCTGGATAAATCAAAGATTAAATTTTAGAATTACAAGACAATCCTATTCCACACTTGAGATGATCCAAAAGCTCTTTGAATTCTTGAAAACTATTTTTGATTAACCTCTCTTTCTAAGTTAATGCATAGGAGCGTAAAACAACCTTTTTATACTCCAATCAAGTGGTTAAAATAGTTAAATAAAACCAAAAGCAGTTGGAACCATTTAAAACATATTGGAACAACTCAACAGAATTTCGTTAAGGTTTTCAGAAAAACAACCAATTGAATTCTCGAAACAACCGATTGAATTGGTTTGATAGTAAAGTCAAAACAAAGAAAGCTTTTCAAACTCATTTTAAAAGCCACTAAGTGTCAAACAATCGGTTGAATCGACATTTCAACAGGTTGAAGTTTCAAACTCTTTAGAAAACTCATCTTTTTGTAAAAGATTAAGATTCAATTAACCTTGGATCATCTTAAAGAGTGGATTAACAATTCAAAGACTACTAGACACACAGAAAATTATCAGCACAGTCTTCAAGCATTCCTCATGAATTTGGAGACATCAAAGCACCTTGTTCAACAATGTCCTCTCTAACCGTTGGATCAATACATCATCAACAAACACGAAAGCATGGTCTTTAACCTCCTATGACACCCTTAGGACCCACTCTTCTAAATATTTGCAAGAGTGTCTTACTCGGTCCTTAGGCATGTATATATGTACTAAAAGCTTATCGAACATCGGCGAGTTGGACATACGACATCTTGACGGTCGGATAACACACATCGGTTAAGTAAAGAAATGAATTTTTCTTTCATTTAGACTTTTCACTTCACTCGAGCCTGGGGGCATGTGTACTACCAAGGTTCAAAATATTAGCACTTCTTTATTATCTCGGCATGACAACATGTTGCGTGACACTCAACATCTCGGCATGACGCATTACAATCCCCCAAACAACGCATGGGAATTAACAACGTCATTAATGAGCGCTACTTAATAAACACCACCAATACTAAATTGAACGTCGCAGTGTGATTGCAGGTACCCTATCGAGATTCATAAGGTAATTAAAGATGAAGACACGAGATCTCGAGAGACTGAAGGCCCGAGATCCTGAGAGACTAAAGACCTAAGATCTTAAGATGCTGAAGACCGAAAAAAAGATGCCTAGGGAACTTTTGGCCTTGTAAAACACGTATATAAGGCTTTTTTTTCCTATACACCCATATTTTCTAATTGCAGCTCCAAAAATTTAAAATGACCATTTTACTTTTATAAAAGTGATTTTTACATTATTTATTATGAAAATATTTCAAAACAAACTTTCCAGAATTTTCATGGTTTTCATAACAATTTTTGGAATAGAATTTTCAGAAGAAGAAAAAAGCCTTATGGAACAAGTTTTATGAAATAAATTTTCCAAAATACGTGAAATATGTTCCAAAATAAACTTTCTCAAACAGAATTTTCAGAACGTAGATGATAACTTCTAGAACGAGCTTTCCAGAACAATTCTCTATCTCTTCTTCTTCCTCTCTAAGATGTAGATGATAGTGAAAATGACAGATGGTGACAATAAAGGCAGTTGTAGGGTGCACAAGGAAAAGACTTCTTTTTCTCTTAGTAGGTGGTGAACTTAATAATTATGGGGTGTAGCAAGCAAAAGTCGTATATTACGAAGACAATGTGACCATTTTCTTTTTACCATAATATTTACGATTTTTTACTTTCCTAATATAAAAAATAACTAACATGTCCTTATTTTAATAATTTATAACTAATTTAAAACTGTAGAATTTGAAATAATTTTGAATTATATAGTGTATAGAATTATATAATTTATGAGATAATTTTGAATATTTTGAAATATAAATGTAATATAGTTTTAATTAGGTAACCTATACATAATTTAGAAAGGTTACATCTTGTCTAATCTATTAAAAGAGTAATCACGTACTTTTGGATACACTGTTTTCAAATCTATCCAGAATATATAATTTGAAAGTTGTTCAATGTCTTTAAAAAAAGTGAGGTATTTATTTAAATAATAGCATTTTGGTAAATATATTATAATTATAGGAGTGGGAAAAGAAAGCATGAAGTGAAAGAAGAAAAATGATCATATTCGTGGGTCAAACTTACTAATGTTTGGGCTCTTTTTCTTCTTACGCTACTAACTAAACTTGCTCACATAACCTTCTTTACGACTAGGCTAAAGAGAAAAAAAATAGGATAATAATGTGAACAAAGAAAACAAAATGTTAACAAGGAAAAGGTTATGGATTGGGCTAGCTGTCTTACCCTTAAGGTTACAATTCAATTCAATTTCTTTTGGATCAAAGGGTATATTTGAGTTAGCAACCAAAAGAACAAAAAAAAAAAGTGTGAAAAAGAAAAGAATATATTCAATTTTTGCTTTTCTTTTCTTTATTTTTTCTTTTCCTTTCTTTCCTTCTTTCGAAAGGCACTTAGAGGATTGGAGGGAACTTGAAAGATGACTGCTCATATTATTAATTCCAAGGAATCTATACATCTTAGGTTTAAGAACGTAATTTGAATCTGATCTATATTTTAACAAAACATTCATTGTTAATATGTGATTAACTCAAGTGAAACTCACACTAGTGCAAAAAGACAAAACGAGTGCGGCTATTTTAAATTTATAAGGACGGCTGTATAGTTTCATTTGATCAGCGCGCACTTGTAAATCGAAGAGATAAGAGTGCGGCTATGTAGCCACACTTGTAAATACCATTTATAAGTGCGGCTATTTCTTATAGCCGCACTTGTATTAAAAAAAATTCAAAAAATTTAAAACACCGCCAATCTTGTGTGAAGGCAACGTTGATGAAGAGTGGCACGGGAGCGCCAGCAACAGCAGCGGAAGCGGCGGCGGACAGGGAAGCAACGACGGAGCAAACCAAAAACGCCACAAGAACCCACGAAGGCAATGAAAGATACTGAGCAATGCAAGAAACCAAACAATGTAAGAAAAACGAAAAAATTTATACATGAAGAGTGGCATGGGAGCGCCAGCAACGGCGGCGGCGGATGGGAAAGCAGCGACGGAGCAACGAATGCCAGCCAATGAAATAGTGCTTCGAGACCACCAATGCAAGGAAAAAAACATATATAAGAAAAACGAAAACATCTAGGCATATATTTGTGAAGAGGAAGAAAGAGAGCTCAAGAAACTTACATTGGCATAAATGGAATGCAAATGCAGTAGAAGGGGATGAACTCAGAGCGCAAACGCGAAACGAAAGCAAAGACGAGAAAGAAAGTATGAAATTGTGTGTAGCGCGCTTCAAAATTTAGGGTAAAATATGATTTATGAATGCGGCTAAAGGTAAAACCGCATTTGTAAATCAAAACATTTTGATTTACAAGTGCAGCTATACAAATAGCCGCATTCGTAAATCAAAATAATTTCAAAAATGCCACCGTGTTTTTTACGAAAGCGGGTAGCGCAAAAGTCGAATTAAATAAAGAGTACCTTTTTTTTTTTTTACACTAGTGTGAATTCAAATTTCTTAAATAATGTTGCAAATAATGTTTACCTAGACCTACAAGAATTACCACCAGACACATTTGTTTTGATATCAAAAAGGAAAAACTAACTCTAAACTTATTTTGATGCAACTATTGGTGTGAAAATGTTTAATTTGAAAATAAGTTCTTAAAAACTGAAGGAAAAAAAAGTAGTGGAAGCTCTTAAAATATATATAAAAAATAAAGTAAAGTGTCCAATAAGGTGGGATTAATGATACCAACAAAATACGGCTATTACAAGAAAAATAACTTTATACAACAACAAAAAATCGTTGTAAATTATAAAAATCATTGTTTAAAATTTAGGCAACCAAGTTTGAGTTGTTGTCTAGGTGGTGTGGACTAAAGTAATAGACAACGATTTTTTGGTTTAGCAAGAATAATCACACTTTTAAAATCACTTTTACGCAACATTTATTTAGGTTTTACTTTTTTTTTATAAAAGCTTTCATGTTAGACATTATTATGCAATTTGACATCTCAGCTAGACTGATACTTCAAGTAACAACAATCATTTGCCATCACATAAAAAAAAGTATTATTAAAAAAAGAAAAGAGAAAGAAAATACAAAAAAAAAATATATATGGGGGACCAGACCAAAACTCATATGTTAACAAAAATGATACATAGGTATACTATATAGATGGAAGCCTAATATACCAATGAAATGATTTTCTATGAATAAGTCTTAAATTAGCCAACTTATCAGCACACGTTTTCCCTTCACGAAAAATATGAGTAACCCTAAATCTGATTTTCCCACAGTAATTAAGACAAGAATTTCATCGATTACAAAGCATCCACGGAACATTAGTCCTAGCAATAAACGCAGCACAAACCAAGGCAGAATCACATTCAAGTCATACATTAGTAAGCCACATCTTTTAGCTTCCTCCATAGCATGTATAACTCCATAAAACTCAGCAACCATAACAGTCTAAACTTCAAGAAACACAAAGAAAACACCAGTAAACTCCCCCATACTCCCACAGAAAATACCTCCACAAGTAGAAAGACCAGGATATCCCCTAGCAGCCCCATCCGTGTTAATTTTAACCCAGCTTGGTGAAGGGAACTCTCATCTAACAGGAAGAGGACGAAGAACTTTACCAGTACGAGTATTAATACCAAAAAACTTAATCACGTGAAATCCAACATATCATTCTTCATTTAAGCTCTAGACGAATTTTCCACTAGACAAGTTAAATCTTTAAGTACCGAAATAACCCTATAAACATCAATCTTATCCTTAAATCTAGCATAATTCCCCATACGCCATATCACCCAAATAGAAAAAGTTATCACAACAAGCTTAATCAATTTAACCAAAGAATTACCATCACTCTTAATAAAATAAAGAAGATCATCCTTATTAGAAAAATGAGAAGTAAGAAAAATCTGTCGAACGCAACTCCAAATATGCAAAGCATTAGAACATTCAAAAAATAAATGTTAAATAGATTCTTCGTGCTTTTCATAAAGAGTACACATAGAGCATATATGCGAACCTTTATTCTGAATATGCTGATATGTAGGAAGCCACCCATGAAAAACTTTCCAAAGTACTAGAGTTTTGGAAGGCGAAATAGATGAAGACCAAATGAATTTACCCCCACCACAGGGATCTCCTAGTTCCAAGAAAAAAGTCCTAGCCGATTTAAGAGTGAAAGAACTAGACTCATCTAGAATCCAATTAAGAATATCTTGTTCCTCCCTAACCATGATATGATGAAAAAATGAGGCAACTGTTGTAAAGACAAGGGAATATTGTCCAAAACTGAGAGATTGTATCCGGAATTCTAGCACCATTAGATAACCTTGCAATATTTGCTAAAGAATTAGTAGAACACCATTTATCATTCTAGAAATTAATAAAAGTATTGTACCAACAGTCCTAGAAGTATAATCAAGTATAGTAGAATAAAACTACTTAATTTCAGGCCAAAGAGATGAGGATCTATAAACCATTCTAAATCGTATTTTGATTTAAGAACCCTAGCTTTTAGGAGAAAAGATCAAGGCTTGTTGCTATAAGCAAAGTTACAAACAAGCTTAAGAAGATATGCCTTATTTTCATGACAAAGATTAATAATCTTCAAACCTTCATTTTCAAAAGGAGAACAAATTGTATCCCAATTCATGGTAATTATGCCTTTTTTCATAATATCATCAGTCCAAATAAAATTTCGACACCAGTACTCAACTTGCTTAAGAAGTGAAACAGGTCATTTATACATATTAAAGCTATAAGCTAAAAATCCAGTAATTACCGTATTGACCAACTGAATTCGACCCATCATGCTAAGAGATTTACCTTTCCAAGATGCTAGTTTCAAATTGACTTTATCATCTAAAGGTTGAAGAAATCGACACTTTGGAGTACCAACAAAGATAGACACTCCTAAATAACTGAAAGACAAACAACCATGACTATAAAAAAAGAATATGTTGAATTTTGGTGACAAATCTTGCCGAATTAAGTTATTTTGGTATTACTTATTCTTTTAGGTAATGATTTTTTTTTGGTTGATTATTGTTTTAGACCACACTTTTAAACACCCTCATTTTGGGTCTAAGTGAGTTTATTATTTGTAGCCAAGTTGAATTTTATTACTTATAAACCAAGTTATAATTATTGTTAAGCATGTTGGGTTGACAAAGTCTCTAGAGTTATGTGAAGCTATATTACTTAATAACAAATTAATAATTATGTGGTTAGGTTAACTACATTCTTCACTAATTTAACAAATAGAAAAGAGAGAGACAACTTTCAAGAATTGCTTTTATTTTATAAGGCAAACAGTCATCTAAGTTTATTAATCTTTCATATTCTAAGATCATAATCTCAAACTCAGTAAAATTTTGAACTTAAATTACTCTTTATTGGGTCCAAAACTTGTTTCTCTAAAAAATAATTGAAATTGAAATTGAGAAGACAAAAAAGTGCAATACATACTATGATTGTTTGAAGACAACCAAACAGCACTTATCATATTTCCTGCCACAGTTTCTCATGCCAGCAAGGTCATACACAATATGTTACTTTTAGACAATTATCAGAGTAATATAAAGCCATTGAAACTAAGTTTTATTTATATCTTCCATGGAAAATGGGTGTATTAATTACTTTAGAAATGTCAACCATCTAAAAAGAGAAGAGCATGTGTAAAAGGGCTATGATGGATGTGTCTATGGTGGACGGTGCCATCATGCTCGACTATGAAATCCCATCTTTTATAAGCTTGCTTCTCAAGACTTATCATAACAAACCTTTGTCCCAAAAAAGGGTTGTGAAATTAAAAAAACACAAACAAAGAAAAAGGTTACGAGGTTCATGCCAAAACAGCATAATGAACATTAGTCTTTATTAAGTTGTTGGAACATCTTTTGACAGAAATTTGGTGTCACAATACATTTTTTACTTGAGTTTATCTCCTAGGATTATTTGCTAGCTTTCACTTTACCACGTTTGAGAGTAAAGTGTAACTTTGCTTTGCACGAGTTCATATTCTACACCAACCTAGCAAACATTATTTTCCATGAAAATTAATGTGTTCTTGTTACTATATGTACACACGTACCAGTAATTCTTTAATCATATTTTTTTTTTCAATTTTTGAAAGACAAATTATAAATAATTGAATGTAAAACCTTATTTTAAGAATTGATTTTATAAAAATAATTAAACTTAAAAATTCACTTCTTAATAATAAATACTAGAAACATTAAATGAACAGAGAAAAATATAATAAATGTGATGTTATAGAAAAAGATATATATTTATTTACTAGGTGTTTGTTTATATATTATTACATTTATGAAAATTTTCACGACAAAAATAGATTAAATTAACGAAGCCTTTAATTTTTTTTTTGGATTTTTTAACGAATATTGTAATTTATAAATTACGGATGATTTGTTGTAATTTTAAAATAGAATTTTATCCTTATGGTGACCTAATTATACTGTCAAGAACGGATTTTCTTTTCTTATAAGAACCAATATTATATATATATATATATATATATATATATATATATATATATATATATATATATATATATATATATAAAAAAAAAAAAAAAAAAAAAAAATATATATATGTGTTTTTTAAAAAAAACATACAATAAAAAATAGGTAAT
>Ga0123342_1003500_pt1 | contig 25137 bp, 15 predicted proteins | sample Turbeawhitnodule_FD_89960 | JGI IMG/M metagenome (GOLD analysis project Ga0123342, IMG submission 89960) | Root nodule microbial communities of legume samples collected from Mexico - Turtle bean Mexico white nodule | ecosystem: Host-associated > Plants > Roots > Nodule | place: Mexico: Nepantla... | reverse complement strand
TGCGTGGCCTTGGGCTTCTTGGGCTTGGGCTTTGGGCTTGGGCCTCATCTTTTGAAAAGACTAATAAGAAGAACTTTAAATGATTTGGCCCTTGTCCATTCTTCCTATTAACAACATCTTTTTTTATTCTCATCACCATTTTTTCTGAAGATAATCGATTATTGTGTTCATTGTGAGAGGATAATCAATTAGACGTTGTATTCATTCAACGATAATCTATTATCTAATTGTATAATCAATTATGTGTGTTATTTTTGTGCATGCACTTCTTCATTTGAATGATTTTATGATCCATTGATTTTGGATTGCAGATGGTGACTTCAAGGTTTGTCTCACTGGATGCGGGTGTTTCTTTTTACAGTGACGAAAGGTAGTGACGAGGTAGAAGACAAAATAATCGATATGCATAATCAATTATGGAAAGAGGTAATCGATTATGAGTTTTTTTTTTCCTCATTGCAATTTCCTATAGGTCATTTTAACCAATTTGGTGTGATGCTCATGGTGTGTTCTTCTTCATAATCCATTAGCTCCCATAAGATAAAGATAAGTGAAAACATCATTGTTCATTATTGTTTTTGATGAAAATGGGTTATGTGATTATGGTGTGCTTCATTTGTGATAGTCAAATGCAAACTTTATTTAAAATTTCATTTAGTTTTTCGATTTAGTGAGAATAATGTTTTAATCCTAATGATTTCCATGCACAAATAGTAAATTATATTTAATTTTTAATTAATTTCAATGATAAGAGCATAATTATAATCTTATTTTTTTTATTAATTAAAAATAATTTTTTATTAATCACATCCATCACATCACTTACCAATTTTTGTAATTTTTTTTATTTCAATTTTTATTTTTTTTCTTAATTCAAACAACTTTTTAGCATGTTTGAAACTAAGGCACACTGACGAAGCAATGATACGTGTCAAACTCATGATTCATTGCAAACCTTTTTAGTGAAGCACACCGTAACGAGTCACACACGTGTCTCAACCTTGTTGTCTTCTATTAGATACACAAACCAAGTGATTCTGACATGAGACTCTAGCACGAGGTCCAAACAATGGTGACAAGTTAGACAGACGTCTCATGCAAACGCAAACTAAGCGATGTAATAGTCTCACGCAAAGTCTTGCACATACAAACTCTAATAAATGTGACATAATGTTTTGTACGGAGTAATCATGTTGAAACATTTTGTATATAACATGAATTCAAATGTTTTTTTTCTCAAATTTATACCAAAATGGCTAAGTGGATGAAAGTAGAGTCTATATGCATCAAAATGTAGCTCCGGTGATAATTAGTAGTTTGGTTACACTTTGAGCTTTGAAGTGTGTAATGCTAAGGTTAGATCATTTAAACCAAAATCAAACATTAGAGAGTAAATATCATTGTCCGAACCAGTTTATTCGAGAAAAAGAATATTACAAAGCAGAATAATTATAATTAAAATAATAGTTATCTTCTCATAACTAATCAGAAATTACACGTGAAACATGCCCTGCGAACAAGAGGTCTAAAAGCTTTTGTATTCTCCATTTCCCTTTTACGAGCATTTATCATGCACACCTAAACCTCAAAAATTGGAAGCCAAAATGCTAGGATAATTTACCACAGTGCGACTATAATCCTTACAAGAATTGTTAATCACTATCAATTTTTGCTGATTATTTGGAAGATACCATCACTAGTAACTTCTCTTCTACATAAAAATCGAGATTTGGCAGCACCTTTTCCACATCTCAGGAAAGAACTAAAGTTTTGCCACATAACTGCTCCAACTCGCCTTCCAAAAGTTTATACAAGTTTGCTTTCTTCCGTCTATAAATCCAAGCTTCAGCATCCCCATCCCAATCAAACCTTGACGGACCACTGCACAAGACAAGTCCAAGAGATCAAAGAACTGTCTCAATATACTCTCCAACAGACTATTATTAACTCAAGTTGATTGAAAATCACAATATCGATAGTCCCATTTTTTATTTAATGAGTCTAACTCAATTTTATTATTTTCAATAAATTTGAACCAAATAATAGCGTGTTACAGCTAGGGGGAGTTTTTCTGCAGACCTGCTACAGCTGGTTGTGAGGAATGTAGCTGTGATCAAACTGCAGGGACGTAGGGTGCTACACGTTGAAGATTTAGAGCTCCCAGTTAACTCAGTGGTTGATGCTGTTATAGATAAGACTTGATGGCAGCTGGGGTTCAAGGTTGCTGGAGCAGACTTACGCACTTTAGGTGAGGCAACAAATGAAGTTAGGCTTATAATAGGGGTTACCGTAACAGATTGGAGCAGCTGTGTGGAGGCAGAGTACAATATACAGGGAAGTAAAAACTGGCCTAGTGTACGTTTTGGATTGAACCGAAGAGAGCAAGGCGACGTCTTGCTGCTAGTATGGGGTGGTTGGTGCATAAGCTAGTATTATAATATGCTCTCTGGTGTTGGTTACACACCAGCCAGAAGATTTCTCTCAGTATTAATTTATGCTTTGGTTTTTTAAATTGCTTCTGCAGGTTGAACTTTTGCTCTTATGGCTTAAAGCCATAATGTTTGGGTCTCAAGCATAGGAGGGCCTAATAGTGTTTTTGTAAAAGGGTTGGGATACCCTGAAGTATCCCATTTTATTTAATTTATTCATTGCTGATAAAAAAAAAAAAATAGCGTGTTACAATGCTTATTTTTAAAGATAAAGTTTTTAACACCATTTGGTTGGCTAGCACCAATATTCTCTTTTCCCCAAGTTCATTCTCACACTCACACCAACACGTAAGGATACTGAAGAAGTCTATGTATACGGCTCCAGTATAATTTATTCATATGCAATTTAATACATGAAGCCACATGTATAAAGACTAAAACCTTAAAAAAAATTCTAGCTAAAAAATTAACTATAAATAGACAGGTAACACACACAATACCTCAGTGGAGAAGACAGCCAAAGTTGTCGATTTGGTGTTTGTTTGTTCAATACATAGGTCCCAAGATCGCCAAGTTTTACAGTCAAAACATCATTCTGAAATGGAAAGCCATATAAAAACTAATAATACACCACCATGCAGAGAAGCCGCTTAAAAGTCGTAGGAAGAAAATAATTAAAATCTTGCAAGTAATAGAAAGAAAATAAATAAAATAAGAAAAGAAAACTAAAAAAGCTATTTATTTTCTACGGACAAGATAGTCACACGGAATTTTATTTAAGCAAATCTTATCATGTTATAAATTTGATTGTTCAAAATAACCACCTGATAAACAATACAACTTCATGTTTTACTTCTAATATACGTAATGTTCTACGATAGTTTTTTATTGATAAGTAATTTTTATTTCTATCCTTTATTTATAACTTATTCTCACAAAAACAAATTCTTACCCCATAGTCTATGTCAAATCCATCAACTTCAACTAAGTCTCCATAGTCCTGTCAGGCAACAAACAAACAAAATGAATACCAAACATAGCTTAAAATTAAAACAATATGAATTTAATGGGTTGGGGCTGTCAGCTTCAACCACCACCTTAGACAATCTTCCAATGAAACTCTTTTTATTTAGAGCATAATTTATTTTGTTCTGATTACATTTGTCAAAGATGCAGGAGTTGATAACTTAACCTAAATTTGTGATGAATGTGAGACTTGTGATTGCCATATTACAAATTTAAGTTGGTGCAAACCACAAAGCAATGCTAGAGATACCTCTAATTTCTCTTGTACGCTATGTATTGTGGAATCAGCCAGTCTGTGGAATTCACCCTCATCCAGTAGAGAACTGCATTCACACTAATAGTTAGCAAAGTCATTTCTTCCCATCGAAAAAACAAAACAATTGCAATACCGTACATCCAATGGGGAATTAGCACATGACTGACATGAATTCTTAGAAATATGCTTTTTTAAGAACTCACAAATCCACACCATTGTCAAACCCCAACTAGCTCCAAAATTAATTGAATTTTAAATTTTTTTTTAAAACGGAAACCATGATTGAAATTGGAAAGCTCAACTTTCTATGGCTTCCAAGAATCAAATCTTAGTATTCAATCCAAGATTGTTGGGGCGTCGTTGACTCCAAAACCACTAAAGCAGAAACATTTGGCCCACGACGCATTTCTGACAAAACCCTAATCAATCAGCTCCCTTCTACCTACTAGCCACCACCTCTTTCTGAACGTGAAACTGAGATAAAAGGTGGCAGAGCTGACCATCAACAGCACAGACACCCAAAAGAGATGGTGCAGACACTTTCTGGAGATGGTGGTGATATGCCAGAACAATGCCCTATTGACTAAAAGAATTATCAAATAAGAACATATTAGATGAAAAACAATTACATACCGGTAATCAATAGTCAGGGGGGCTTGAGATTCATCAAGATTAAAACTGCCAGAGCACAAGTTTCTGGAATAAGATGGGAAAGGAGGAAGAAGGCTATTTTTCCTGCAGAGAGACGTGCATTCTGAAGGTTGTACAGAAAGGAATGGGACCGCATGAATGGAAGAAGATGAAGAAGGAGGTAACAGTTGCAAAAGCCTGAACAGCCTTCTCTGCAAAACCAACGTTGAGGCCATAGCTTTTTTCACCTCAGCTGCAAATGTTAAAAATATCACTTACGAGTTGTAATAATAATAATAATAAAAAAGAACCAAGTAAACATAGTATTTGAAGAAATGAATTTACCTTACCTATGGATGTGCATGGGTATGTTTAACTTTAGGGGTTTGGCAAGGGTGAAGTTTAAATAAAATGGTACACCTGTAGACTACTCCTTATGACCTGTAATAGAAGGTAACAACCGGTTAAATAAAATTTTTTAATTAGCTGATTACTTTTGTTTAAATGAACTTATGTGAAAATACTATATATGACAGTGAAACAAAGGCTTGTTGGTCAAAACAAACACAATCAGTAACAGAGCACGCTAATCCTAGAGAGAGGTACTTGAGGGAGGTGTGGCCCCAGATGCCAAAGAAGCATAAGACTATTCGCATTCATTTTCAATGAACAAGGTACCAAAGAAGTTTCAGAAGCTAACCTCCATAACTAACTACATAAATCAACTTCAAGAAATGAGATACCAGGAAATCACTTGTTAATTTGAGCTATGTGATGTACTGGAAAAATCATTTGACACCATCCCCATAACATATTTTCTTTACAATATGGCATGTGAACCAGTAATAACATAGCATTAAGATTATGGTAATATCCTAAGCATGAAGTACTCCCACCCAAGTTATTTCATTTTAAATTGCAAATCTGATTTGCAGAAAAAATTAAGTAAAATCTTAATACAACTTTCTCTCAAGAAATTTCAACTAATTTAGTATATAGTGATTCAACATTGTACATGACTTATACAATATTTGTGTACAGTAATAGAATAAGACACCATTATATATTTCAGTAGCCCGTATGCAACCACAAATTTGGACTCGACTCTCCAGTGAACCGTATCCCTTTCAAACATTTCATCAAACTGTTTGGGGGCATGTTTGATTTGGTCAAATTTAAGGTTATACACCAAAGAGGACAACATAATAAAATAAAAGCAACACCTTCATAGTTTTCCATGATCTCAACACCCAAAAATCCAAAAAGAAAAAGGAATATTTTAATTTTTCTCAGATTAACAACTTCAACACAGAAAACCCAGAAAACAATTTTACAAGAAAACGCATATTGGATAAAGAATTAAGAGGCAACCTACATCAGAAAAAGGAATACAACAGAAAATTGGAATCCTACATAGGAAACAACCCGAAAATGCAAAAAGTGGAAAGCGATGCAAATAAGTGGATAGATTTAAAGTCTTATATCCCAAAAAAGGAAGAAAGTTAATGGATATTGGTTATCCAAAAGGTTGTGGAAAGAGAAGTGAAGACAATAGAGGATTAGAGAGAAAGGATTTGAGAAATAGAGGGAAAAGGGTCGGCAAACTCAACACTCAGCTCCCACTTGTCATGGAGGTTTGCCAAACGAGTACACACTGGCCTCAATCAGAGCTAGTCTTCCAGTACACAAAAGATGTTCCATTTTGTTTAGGAATTGAAACTAAAAATAGTTTATAAACACATTTCACTTTTAATATATTTCTCTAAACATGATGGTGGATTAAAGGACAAATGTGTTTATAAACTACAACATGATCTGAAGTAAGTATTGCAGCTACAATCACTAACACTGGCAGAATTCACAGTGGTGTGCCCTATATCAGAGCAAAAGAACATGCAACACTTATATTCTTCAAACGTTATATGCTTATAAGTTATAACATGTCTATTTTTTTTATCTCTTTCCAACCACTGCATGAATGCAATGCCAAACTTATTCTCTTATTGGTGCATTAATCCAATTGTGTCCACTGTATGGCTGGTTGCAGACTGCTAATTGTTCAAACATGCCAGAATGCTAACTGAAGAAATTTAGATGTGGGGGTGGGTAAACGTACATCAGTTACAGAGTTCAGATGCTAACTGAAGAATTAAAGGTGCAGGGGCGAGCAAAGTTACATCAGCTGGGTGTAGTCAACAGAGGGAGAACAATCAAAATATCCAAGATCTCTGTTATATACATTGGCCTTGGCAATAGCTGCATGGGATGATGGAGTGTTTTCGTTGAAATGAAGCTTTGATATGATTTATACTGTCAAATTCTAAAGCAAATCATAAGATGACCAATATGCTTGGGAGCAGAGGAAAGTTGCTGCTGGATATGTAGAGTAGAATTGAGTTGCTGGTTTTTTTACTCTTTATATGGTTTTTATTGTTATGTGATGTTGTATTGCTTGGCTCAATCAATGATTTAGACACCAACTGTTTGTACTGAGACCTATGTACCAATTTTATAATATTTTTCTTTGCTGATAACATCTATGAAGCATAGACACAGAGACATGGTTAAATTGAAAATTATAGAACACAAATATATATATATATATATATATATATTAAAATGTAATAATATATTTTGTAATATGAAAAACATTTATAAAAATAGTCTAACAAAAGATAAATTTATGTAAACCATATTGTTTGACTTTTACATTTGTTCATTCTCATTGAAAATACAACTTCTAGTTCTAGTTCATAAGAGATAAGCTAGCAATCCCAAGAATTCCATTGTCATCATCCAATGAAAAGTCATTTCCTGCAATATCCCACAATTTAGTTTTCTCTTTGTATCTTGAGGAGTTTCTTGAGAGAAAAACGAAGATTACAATGGACAAATACTAGATCCTGCCCTTTTAGGTGACATCTTATTTCTTTCCAAAGAAAGTATAAAGAAGTGGGTACTAGTTTAAGGGCCATCTTGGAAGTGTTAGTGTTAGTGCATGAGCTCCATGAACAATCCATCATGATATTGCGTCCATTTTACTTCTATCCCTCAAGAAAAAAGTTTAATTTACCATTTTAAAATATTATTTTTTAATAAAAATTTAATTTACTATTTAAAAATATATTTAAATAATAAAAACATATTATTTTATATGTTAGTAATTTAAAATTAAAATATAATATTTAAATTATATAAGAATATAATTGATTATATTTAAGTTAATTGAAAAAATATAAATTAAATAAAAAAATATTAAATCCAAAATCCCTCATTTAATGTTGCCAGGAAATTGCAACTTTGCTCAGAATGTTGAATGTTGTCAGCATGTGTCTCTACTGAATTCCAATTGAATTGAAAAAAAAAACATAAACTAATGAATGGTACAATTATTGAAGCGCGCAAACGAATCCATTAAAGTCACTGATATTTTAATAAGGAAGCTTACCTATCTTTAGTTTCTTTCATTCTAAACAAAATTACACAAAAATATGACGTGAATCCATTATAATTTAGAAAGAAAGAAAAAAATAACAAATAATATATTTATTCCTTAAAAAAATTTATCCGAAATGTTGAGTTGAGTTGCAACGGAGAGAGCAAAAAGGGAGTTGAGTAGCAATGTGGTAACTGAATTGCAGCTTGGCAGCAGAAGAAAGAAGAAAAACAAGTAAACAATTTTGCTGGAACAAGAAAATAGGTAAGCTTATCACACTGACTAATGGATTCCTTTGCGTGCTTCAACAGTCACTGAATGATGATGTCTGTACCATTCATTAGTTTATGCCTTTCTTTTAATCAATTGGAATTCATCACACCACACTGCATTCAATTGTAATTATGGTTGTCAAACTCGCGAGTCAACTAAGTCAACGTTGACTCGTCCGAGTTTACATTTCCACATACACACCGAGTTAAATCGGTAGTAAACTCGGTTTTTTAGTTAACTCGGCAGACTCGGAGTGAACTCGTTCAAACTTGCGAGTCTGCTCCGAGTTGGCGAGTTCAGTAGGGTTTTCATTATAATCCAAAACGGTGTCGTTCTGAATGGAGAAAATTAAATGGAATAAACTCACTTTAGGGTTTCGCGTTGCGTTTTGGTTTCAGTCACATTCGTTGCGTCTTCTCTAGTGCGGAGGTGGTGCGTCTTCTCTGAATGAGTGCGGCGGTGGTGGCGATCGAGCGGAGCAGGTCGCGCGGTGATGGCGATTGGGCAGACGACGTCGGGCGGTGGTGGCGGTTCGTGCGTTCGTTGCAGGTTACGGTTCTTGCGTTTGTACGGTGGTCGCGGGTTGCAGGTCGACGATGGTCCGGTGGTGCCGTTGGGTGGTGTGGAATTAGGGTTGCATTGTGATTTAGGTTATTAAAGTTCTGTTTTTTTTTTATTGGACTGCAGAATAGAAGATGTGCTCCAAATTGGATTTTTTTACTTAATTGAGTTGCATTTTTTTTTTTGGGAATGCTCTCTTTTCTTTTTTTTTAAGGCAATTGCTTCCTGCACCATATCACTACACTCAATCATAGGGGAAATTACGAAAATATCCTTAAAAAAATGGAATACATATAAAATTACATTCTGAACCCCTTTTCCGGAACACAATAATGTCTTCTAAATAAATTTTTCCGAAATGAATTATTTCCAATTCTGGATTTTTTTATCTGGAAGAGAATTTTGATTTTTTTTATCTGTAACACAAAAATCTCTTCCGAATTTATTTTTCGGGAATGCATTATTTTCAATTCCAGATTTTCATTTCCAAAATAAAGGGTATTTTTGGAATTTTTGAAATTATGTTGGGTGCAGATTCAAAAGTGTTGGGTGTAGGGAGCATTTGCCTTTTTTTAATTGAGAAAATTTAGTGCAAATTTTTATTTTGTTTGCTCAGAAATTGAATTTGTAGTGTATTTTAGGAATTGGGGAGTAGATGAGATTCAACTCAGGTAGATCTAATTGCATCTTTTTATATCTTCTATTTTTAATAAAAGTAAAAATATTTCAAAATGTAGATCAAATATTAAATAAAAATATGGGATAAATATTAATGGACATAATTAGAGGATTGAACATAGAAATATAATATTTATGATTTTTAATTATTTAATTTTTGTGACTTGAGCAATTTAATTTTTTTTTTTAGTATTTGTATCAACTTCTTTATTTAAAATATTTTAAAATTATATATTTATAGTTTACTTATCTCTTTTAACTACTTTGAAAGTAATTATATTATTAACTTTTTTTAAGTAAAATAAACTCTTACGAATTTGAGTTTCGAATTTAATAACCTTACCCTAAACACACTACCATTCCCAACAGAAATGCCATTTACAGACAACATTAAAGGATTGATTTTAAATTTAATATTTTTTCAATTAATTTATATATAATTTATTATATATTATATAATATTTTGTATTCTTATATAATTTAAATATTATATTTTATTTTAAATTACTAACATAATAAAATAATACTTTTAAAAAATAATTTAAATCTATTTTTAAATAACAAATTATTTTTTTATTAAAAAATAATGTTTGTAAAAGGTAAACTAAACTTTTCCTTAAGAAAATTTAAATATAAAGATAATATTTTTATTATAAATATATTAAAACGAAAAATATAAAATAACCTTAAATAAATAACATAAATTGAATATTATTTTAAAAATATATAATATATTATAATTAATTTTTAATTTTTAATTTGTTATATGTTATATGTTATTTTATATTTATAGATTAATTTTTATTAAATAATTTTATTTGATTTTTATAAATTAAGTAAATTTTATATTTACTTTATTTTTATTGTCTGAAATTAAAATAAATATACCTAATCAAACTCCAAACAAGATGTTAATATATTTTATAATAATTATATACAATTAAAAATATAAGAATAATCTTAAATAACATAATAAATTAATATTATTTTAAAAACTGTTTTTAAAAGGTTAATTAAAATTTTCCATAAAAAATTAAATATTAAAGATAATATTTTTATAATAATTATATTAAAACGAAGAAAATAAAATAACCTTAAATAAATAACATAACAATTTAATATTATTCTAAAAATATATAATATATTATAATTAATTTTAATTTGTTATATTGTTTTATTTTCTATATTTATAGATTAATTTTTATTAAATCATTTTATTTGATTTTTATAATTTAAGTAAATTTTTATATTAATTTATTTTTACTATATGAAACTAATATAAATATACCTAATCACACTCCAAACAAGATGATAATATATTTTATAATAATTATATAAAATTAAAAATATAAGAATATTCTTAGAAAACTAATAATTGAATAATATTTTAAAATATATAATATATTATCCTTTATTATGTTAATTTATTTTTATATATTTTTTATGTTTATATTATAATTATAAATGATTAAATGAAGATTCACAAAAAAAACTTATGTAAAATTTACTCATGAAAGGAAGGAATAAGTGTTTTAAGAGGTATTTGGTTATGCGGATGTAAAAGGATATGTAAATATAGAGTTCACAAACTTTTCAATGGAATAGAAGATTTTGTCCATGTTGGCTCTTTAGGGGATGGAAGTATAATGGAAGCCAAATCATGTTGAATTATTCATGAAACTCGTGCACCAGCACTTCATAACATAGCTCTTAAGCTACTTGGACAACCATGTTCTTCTTTTTATTGTGAAAGGAATTGGAATATCCTACTCTTTTATACATTCTTTGAAAGAAATAAGATGACACCTAAAAGGACAAATGATCTAGTATTTGTCCATAGTAATCTTCGTCTTCTCTCAAAAAAACTCCTCAAAATACAAAGAGAAAATTAAATTGTAGGATATTGCAGGAGATAACTTTTCATTAGATGACAATGGAATTCTTGAGATTGCTAGCTTATCTCTTGATGAACCAGATAATGGAAAAAAACGCACGCGGAAGCAACGCACATAATCACGAATCAACTACAGAAAATAAACAACACAAGATTTAACGTGGTTCGATCGCCAACTGCAGCCTACATCCACACGAGCAACTATTAAGTTTTCATTCTGTCATGTTGCACACTAATTACAAGTACAATGATCTCTTTAAATAGATATTATAAAAGGGACACAATAATTAAGCTCAATCACTAAACATTGTGTCTAGTCAGCCCAACCCAATTGGTCTTGGCTTCATACCCAACAATCTTCCACTTGAAGCCATGGAACAATGTTCACCTGCGCTTCAACTGTGTACAATGATTAAGCCCATTCACTAAACATTGTGTCTAGTCAGCCCAACTCAATTGGTCTTGACTTCATACTCAACAATCTCCCACTTGAAGTCACGAAACAATGTTCACATGCGTTTCAACTGTGTACATGTACTTCTGTAATCTGTCGACGGAACTCAATGTTCCACCTCTAGTTGTCACCAACATTCTTAATCATTTTGAAGACTTCGTTAAAACTCCCCTGAGTTTCAACACGTCAGTCACTGACCCGTTCTCTGTTCCTACCGGCTCCCACTTACAGAAACCGTCGGATCCTGAAATAGCCTAAGAACAAACATACTCCATACTCAACAAGAAATTTTCTAGAGATGTTTCAACAGCTAGAATACTGGTTCTCCTAACCCACTATCGTTTAGGAACCTCTGCTGAAGCACGACCCATGCTCCCACTGCCATAAGTACCTCTGACTGGTCTACCTGAACCTTTCCATGCTCGTTCATCCTGAATTTGACCTGTGACTCTAGGTTTCTCTCTTGTAAAGACAACCCTCTTTTGTCCACGAGATTCTGTGAACTAGACTTTGTTTATCTTCTAAACTGGGATGGTCACTCCCTCATACGGTAATCCGACCATATACAACGAATCTCTCTTTCTTCCGCGGGTCATGACAAGATTTTCCTTGACGACCTTCCACTACTGATTTCCGAACTTCCCTTCATGTCCATGTTCGTCCAACTACCTAACAGAAATCAAACTTTTTGTCAAACTTGGAACAACTTTAAAATCCTTCAAAGTCCAGAAACCAACTGGTGTCTTCAACACTATGTCACTCATGCCCGTAATATCAAGAGTTTTGTTATTCGCTAGTCTTACCTTTCCAAAGTCTCCAATAACTAGATTTTGCAATACTTCAGAATCCATGACCCAGGAATCCACACTGATATCCGCACAACAGACTAAAAGGTCTTCATCCGCAAAGTCTTCTACAATGTTGACTTATTTATCATTTGGACATTGATTCCTGAAATGCCCTACCTCCTTGCAGTTCCAACATGTTACACTTGAGCAATGTCAAGTCTTTGACTGACCTTCTTTTGTTCTTACTCCAACTATCTTTGATATTTTTCTTACCTCTAATGACATATAACGATTCACTAGATAATTCCCCAAAACTCCTTCTTCGAACATCCTCGCCAAGAATGAGATGAAGAATCTTCTCAAAAGTGAATCCATCGGATCCCGCTGAACTAGTAACTGTTGTAACTGTTTCAGACCAACTGTCAGGCAAAGACAATAGCAGTAGTAAAGCTTTAACTTCATCATCGAACTTAATGCTCACTGACGTAAGTCTGGCTAAGTAGCTGAAGTGTCATAACTCTGTGTCGCAGCGAAAAACAGCCACACCCTGCGCCTAGCACTGCGTCGTCACTGTTGCACCAGCAGAAAAATGCACGCACCACCCTGTGTCTTCCGTCATTGTCATCGCATTGCACTTCTGTGTCGTCTTGCTCACCGCAAGCACCTGCACCTGTTCCCCGCGAAACGTGATCTGTCATCGCACTGGCGCACTCCGCCGCACTACCTAGACACTACCCTACTACGAGTAAGCCACTTGCACAACGTCGCAAGCTGTCACCACTCCATTCGCGACCCACACCACTGCACGTCGCACCGTCTACTGTGCACACCTGCCGGGAGTCGTAGGTCTGGGTTGTCGCGAATCCTAGGCCCCCGTGAAACCCTAGCTTTGGAACACTGCTACAACCTCTTCGAATCCCTAGCTTTGGGACGCTACTGCAGCTCCTGCGAAACCCTAACTTTGGAACGTTGTTGTCGCCCCTGCAATACCCTAGTTTTGGGATGCCGCTGCAGCCGCAATTTTCACGTCTCATCGATTAATTTATGTTGATCGGATCTCTAGTGTGTAAACTTACAAGCTTTGATGCCACTTGATGGGAAAAAACGCACGTGAAAGCAACACACATAATCACGAATCAACTGTAGAAAATAAATAACACAAGATTTAACGCAGTTCGGTCGCCAACTGCAACCTACATCCACACAGGCAACTATTAGGTTTTCATTATGTTTTGTTGCACACCAATTACAAGTACAATGATCTCTTTAAATAGAGATTATAAAAGGGGCACAATGATTAAGCCCACTCACTAAACATGGTGTCTAGTTAACCCAACCCAATTGGTATTGGCTTCATACCCAACACCAGAACTAGAAGTTGTATTTTTTAATGAGAATGAACAAATGTAAAAGTCAAACATTATGGTTTTTTTAAGTTTATCTTTTTTTAGACTATTTTTATAAATGTTCTCTTGATTTTTTCATATTAGGTATCTTTCAAGACTTTAGGGAAAACAAGCAAAGGAAAGGGGGACCTAAACATGTGCATTAGTGAGATTAGATATACATTGTTTAAACAAATGTAGCAAAATAACACTATTATGGGCATGTGTTCAAATGGGATGTGTTCAAGAGAAAAAATCAAAATTCCAACAAAGGCATGCAGGGATAAGAACTAATGTAGTAGACTGGGATCATGAGGTCAGGGATTTAAAAGCTCTTCTATTTGATGTAGAATAGAAAACGTTCTTTGAGACATCAAATTTGAAATATGAAATAGCCAAGTTGTTGGGGAACAAACTCTTTAGAGGTGAAGATCAAAGAATGGGAATGGTCAATGCCAATCTTTGGAAGCAAAGTTCAAAAAAATCTACTCTCAAGAAATAGAGATGGGAGAGAACCTCAAAGGAGAAAATGAGTTGTCAAAGACAAACATTGAGAACAAAAGGAAGTATAGAAAAAATGTCAATGAAAGTCCTGAGACTTTGAAATTAGAGAGATAACCTCAATGCAGAAGTTGGTTCACTTAAGAAAGTGATAATTCAAGAGATAACCTCAATGCAGAAGTTGGTTCATTTAAGAAAATGATAATTCAAGAGATAATGAGATTGAAGAGGCTCATAAACGAGTGGAAGAACTTTAATTACATGTTGAAATCCGGTTTCAACTCCCAACTGCGAAATTTATTTCTACCTAAAGTAGAACAATTTATATTACTCGGCTCAGACAATATCCTACTTCATTTGTCCTACCACACCATGTTCGAATGCTGGTAAATAGAAAAGAAAAACGAGTGGAAGAACTAACATCATGAGGTAAGATACTAGAGGAAGAGATTGAGACGCAAAGGCTTAAGATCTATAGGAGGTGTTAAAGAGAAACGTGAGGCCATAAGCCAACTATGCTTCTAGCTTGAGCATTACAGAAATAGGTATAATATACTTTGGTAGGCTTTCAAAGAAAATCAGAGGGTCCCTATTTTGGCCACCTGTTTTGTCAACATGCTTGCCTCCCTTGCATGTGAACATGTACAATACCACCATTCTTTCCCATTGTTTATTTATTTATTTATTATGTCCATGTTTATGTGTTTATGAGGTTACGAGAAGGTAGAACTTAGAAGTCATTGTCATGTTTCATGGTTTGTCATAATTTGGCTTGTTTGCATATGTTGGTTCTAAGTGTCATCAGGTTCAGTTAGGAAGCTCTGCATGGCCATCTCTTATTGAGGAGGAGACCCATTAGAAGATACTAAAAAACAAGTTAGGTTTGTTCGCTCTCCCCATCTTTCTGTTGAGTTGCACAAAATGAGAAATTATATTGTCCATTTTGTTTAAAATATATGATCATATTATCATAAGAGTTATTATTCTTATAATTTTATAATGTTTTTTACAACTTTAATTTACTTTTATATCACATTACTCATCTTATAGCCAAATTCACCTTGAAACAAAATTTAAGCAAGGTATATATATAAGGAAAACAATAGCACTTGTCCCTGCATTAGTTATATAGATGTGTCTCGTTACTAAAATAAAAACCTAAAACTTACAATACAAAATGTATAATATCAAATTCTTATAAATGTTATATTTTGTACATGAACAGAATAATATCCCCACTATGAACTATTAGGCAGTCGTGTCGTGATGTTCAAAAAAATTGAATAAGGACCCAAATTCATGATGCCTTCATATGCAGCGAGAAAGAGGTACAATTTCCCAAATGTGTTGTTAATTAAATAGCAACAGTGAGGTCACATATACATTGTTCACAATAGCATGGTTCTATAATATATGTGGTAATTTCTTAATGTGTCTATTGGAAGGGAAGAGGTTTTTATTAATAGTGTAGCATTTATATGGTCAACAGCCTCTGAATTATGCCAGTGTTCATATGTTGTATGATTAGGTAAATGAGTTGGACTCCAAAAATTTGCGTACAAATAATTAATTGCTACCAAACAGTTTTCTTAAAGTTTATCAGCAGATTGACCTCACTTTTTCAAACCCTTAAAAGTTTGATTCAAGTTTTTTAACACTTATTTCTTCATTTATAAGTTACCTATCGTATATGTCTTCATCAATATGCGAAATTTTTTTATGATACCGTTGGCTCTGGAACAAATTAATTAAAGGCTTTAACCTTGATTCGTATTACCATCTACAATATAGAATAATATATTACATGTACCTTAATTATGTGGACCTTAGAACTTGAGTGTATCTCCATTTTATAAAACCAATTTAAAATTTTATAATACCAATTTAAAAGATTCAAGAGTAAATTAAAAAGACTACCCGTAGCCCCAAATCTACAATTTTTTCCACAACAGTATAACAAGTAAATACATGAATTTCATCAATAATAGAATATCTACAGCAGTTCTATTTCTTAAGCATAATAAATGGAATAGTGAAGGAAAACATACTTTGAAGTTGAGAACCATAGAACCTTCTGTTGTGTGAGAAGACTATGACAACTGTTTCTGCATCACAAGTAAAGGATAGATCATAAACTTAATATTATAACTCAACAAATAAATCAGGAAACACGAGTAAGGAGAACAACAATCTTCTATAGAACTTCTCGAAAAAGCCAAGATACACAGTTATAGCAATGTGGCATACAAATTCACTAATTGTGAAATGCCTCACAATGGATCACATATTTTATTTTATGTACTACCATATCCACATGTGTATCCCTCTCCCTTCTACAAGACCACAGTACACAACATAGTCCACAATCCCCGATAGAAAACCAGCTCGACTCTCATCCACTGCACCTAAAAAGCACACCAGACCACATGCCTCTAATAACTATCTTTTATAAAACAAATGCAGAACCCTTCATGTTGTATAAAACCCTCAGCCAACTACTAAATATACAGTTCACCCCTATTCTGTGCCTAATAAGGAGGTACAGAATATTGCTTCGTTTTGTACCGTGTAATAAATTGGGATTTAAAAACCCTAATTTCAAAACCTCTTCTCCTCTTTTCTCCTCTGCTATTTGGTTAAAAAAACAAAACTCACCACAGTACATGTCTTCTACTAAGTATAACATTCGTGAGCATATAACAACATTTTGATCATGTCTATAGTATAATTGGCACCGGACCAAAGACTCACACACAAGCCTGCAAAACAACCAGCCACACTGAAGAGCACAACCATCCCCCACATTTCCAAAGGGCCAGACCGCTCACCCCAAGTTCATCAACAGCAAACACAGCGCAGCCCAAGACAAAACAAAGATACACATAACACAAGCAGAGCAGGTCAGCAAGTGGTTGTGCGACAAGGTACCTACTGCCTCTGTTAAGAGCAGCACACCACTGCCAACTCAGAAACAACTCCAATCAAGCTCAGAAAAAGCTAACCTGAACAAACAACAAAACTAATAGGTCCCCCAAAGCAATCCAAGCAGAAACATCACACAAGACAACCACATAACCAAGACCATGCCACTCCATCCAAAAGACACCAATCAGCCAAAACAACTACACAAGACACCAACACTAGAAAGAAGTGATACTATACCCACCAAAAGAGCACAAGAAACAGAAAGGCTTTATAGAATTTATTCACCAATATGTTCTAAATATTTGCGTTATAGTTAGCTTACTTGCTTGTTTATTTTTATATAGTGTAAGACATCAAATGCATACTTGTGCTCCAATAAGTTTCAATTCAATTACACTCATCTAAATTGTCTTGTCACATACCATCCACAAACTATGCTCCTAGTTTTGAATTATGAAAAACATTGGGAAGTAGATTTATTGGAGTCGTGCATTTTAACGCATTATACAGAGAGAAAAAAACTGAACTCTACACGCTAAAAAGAATAGTGTGTATGAATCTGTACAAGTACTTAGGATAGGACCACAAATATGAGGCCGGCCATTTGGCAGTTGAGATAGACATGCAACGAGCATTTTTTGTTCAACTTAAAATTAAGTTCACAGGCAGAGAAAACAAGCCAGGTGAAGAAACATTGAAATAGCTGGAAAAAAGCAGTGCAGCTTGATTAGTAAATGCTTTGGTTCATCCTTCTGATATCCATTAAATTGTTTGTTCCAAATGGTCAAAAGGGTCTGTCTAGACTCAACTATCATAAATGACGGGTGATGCTTACATCATAAGAAAAATTAACTAATGAATATTGTCATATACTCATTTGTGACAGTGCAATCCTTACTCTTGGCATCCAAGTTCTGTTACATTTCATGCACTATATGATCTTCCAAAAGAACAATTACATTTTTTCAGCAAAAACAAAAAGATTGCATGTGTATACTATTATATATTGTCTTGACTTCCTATTGTTCAGTTCCTTGGGCAAAAAAATCAGATACTAAAGAATAAAAGCAGGTAAACGACCAACAAAATGCTGAAGATCAATGATAATCAAGGGAGTTGAGACATGAGACTTCAACTGTGGAATGTAAAGTTCAAGGCACCCAAGATGTGTTCCAACAAAGACCTTGTCACCATTCTAGTCATGTATATCTCGTATCCGATGTTCTAAATATTGTTCATAAACACACCATATAAAGTCCAAAATCAATAATGCGGATCATGCAGGACATTAGTTTGTTTATCGGAAAACCAAAGGCACAATTGATTAAGTGATTCCAACAGGAAATAAAGAATCTTTTTTTAGTACATTTTCAGTTGGTTTTACTATTCACCAAATTTAAAAGAAATAAACATGTTTTATTTTATTAAGAAAAAGTAGTTTACCTCCAATCAAATATATTTGCCTCCAAAAAACAGTAGTTTACCCTCACAAGTACCTTCATGAACATAATTAAGCCATATTGTTCACACACAGGAATCTGTGGAGTGTTTGTGAACATTATCTAACTAGATTAATTCATAAGCGTTTTGAGATCCTTTACCACAAACTCAACAACAGCCATCAAAGTTTGACTACTACTCCATGTTGCAAGCCAAACCAAGTCGAACCCAAGTAAGAGGAATATAAAAACAGAATTTAAAATATAAAAAATCATTGTAGAAAAACTGGGAGAAAGAATTAATGAGAATATTCGGAAAGCATGAGCATATAATCTAAAACAGTGGGAAACAAGAAGTAGTTAACATAGTCACAGTAATTGAGATTTCAGAATCAGAAGTAAGTTCCATATTGTTGGCAATTTTAAGTATTTTGAAACTTTGAATTTATAGTGTTGGTTTAATCTAAGGTAGAGAAGAGGAACATAGGATAGAATACTAAAACAATGACTTCTCTTATAATACAAAAGGGTGAACTTCTAGTTCCTAGTACAGAAGATTTTCTTATTGCAAAAAAGAAATACTACTGAACTTGTAAGTAGTCCCATTGAAATTCACATTAGTTGTGCCAGCCATGTTAGCACAATGGGGCTTCTCACAGCCTGGAAACCATCCTTCCATACCAGACTTCCAAATTTGGGTGAGGTTTGGCAAACCCTTGGCGTGAATGTGAACTTGTAAGTGTTGAACCAGGACAAATGTAAACAACATGTTTCTATACACATAAAAGACTCAGAGACCAGGTGTAATTAAAATACCCTCACCTGAAGAATCTATCAAAGAGTAAAATCAATCAGCTAAAGAAGCCTAAAAAATCCAATACCGACACATTTAACAATAACCATTTGAATCAATAAAAGTACACCATTTTTCTAGATGCTTCCAAATTGGATGACAGATAAAGAAAGCCAAACATTCTAGAAGATTCCTAGTACTTGGATATTAAAATTTATTTATAGTAGTATACTAATAATAGATAACTGAATGCACAGTCAACTTTCAACTTCTAAACACAAGTCAATGACTATCAATTATGGTTCAAGGTTGTGCTATCATACCCATGGGTAATAGAAAGATGGGAACAACTAATCATCCTAACATGTGAAACTTTAGTTCAATATGCAACACGATTATACGAATTATAGGATGTGGTTTAAAATGTTAAGAGTTCATTTTCGGAAAGGATTGCACAATCTTTGTCAAGTTTGTTAATCTTAACCAAACTTTCTCATCCAGCATTAGGTATACTTCAAAATTTGTTCCAAAATTAAGGACTGAACAATAAATGGAAAATAAGTGTTAGCATCATGTACAAAATCATTGGAATCTCATGTTGTGTGGGTGGGAGGAAATACAATATCTTAGAACATACAAGAAAATTTCATATGAACATAAAAATCAATATAAAGTTTTGTGTGAGTAATTAAGGTCGAAGGTATCACTGTACCTCCATCCCTAGGGGTGTCGTCTGGTGTAGAGAGATAAGAAGAGAACCATAATTAAATCACAATCCACAACCAAGAAAAGGAACACAAACCCTCAAGGAATCATAAGATACCTAAAATAACTACATTCCAAAGCATAAAATTCAGAGTCAAAAATATTTTAAAGAATGAAAATTTTAAAACTTATGAATGAAAAGCGTGCTCACCCAGGAGTTCAGCTCCGAAGAAGAGAAGATCAGAGACTCATAAGGGGTAGGGTTTGGTCGGAGAATAACGGAAATGGCTTTGGAAGCTCTTGCATTTAGGATGGTCACTGGAATGATATTGGAGATGAAACCTTTATTTGAAAAACAAAACAAGAGACTACGAAGATGAGATCAAACGATAAATACCCTTCACTTTACAATAGATATTTAGATTAAAATTGAGCTTGAAATTGATAATTTATTTCAGAATTTTTTATCTCAAAAAAAGATTTTGTAATAATATTAAGTATAAAATTTTCAACTCTACAAAAAAAAAATGATATGTTCCTCAAATTTCTCTCAATTGGTATGACCCTTAAAATCCCATTGGAGTTCAACCAAACAAAACAGAAAGATTATTAAACAAATGTAAATGTTGAGTTTTACAAGTTAAAATAAAAAAGAAGTTCAAAGGAAACACACATTAAGAAAAAGTTATGATAAAAAGTGTTTATATCCATTCATTGGGATGAGAAATGAAGATGGCAATCATGTTTAGAGAAATAGATCAATAGTAATAAGTTTGAAGGTTAAAATATACTTTCTTTTTTTAACTATTAAAATTTATTTTAGTTATTTATCTTTTAAAAGATTTTTTTTTTAACTCTTAAATATGAGATAATATCTTCTTTTTGAAACAATAGTTTTTTTATGTTTTGGGATACAATTTTTTTTTTTTAAATTGGTTCAATACATAAAACTTATTCCATTAAATTTTGTCTAAAGAAGATTATGAAACTCAAATAATGTTGAACCAAAAGGTCCAAACATGACAAAAATGTGTAAAATTAGTTCGAGCATACTAGAAAAGATTTATTGAGACTTACTTTTTTTTTTGTCATATTTGTAACTTCTTTTTCTATTTGGTCATTGTATTTCATAGTTCTCATTAGAGGTATTCTGGATTAGTTTGGATCATGTTTAAGCTAAAAATGTATTTTATTAATAGATGTAATGTAGGGTTTTTCCTCCTTGTATATAACTTTTTTTTATAAAAATTTTCATGTTATGCATCATTATGCAACTTGACATCTCAGCAAGGTTGACACTTCAAAGTAACAACAATCATTTGTCATCACAAGAAAAAAAGTATTATTAAAAAATAGAAAAAAGAAAGAAAATACAAAAATATGGGGGACTATGTCAAAATCCATATGTTAATATGGGGCCCTAGTTGTTCATGTGCCATGCGTGCAGTTCACCCCTGGAACGCAACCCTAACAAGTCATATCTTTCTGGTGGCTCTATACTTGTGTTACGCCTGAACGCGTCATCCACTCTACACGCATAGACCCTCGTGATCTAGGTTTCTCCTTTACTGGTAATTGGTGTGTGGTTTGGGATCCACCTCTCGTGGCCCAGCTCTACTGTTCGGGTTCCCGATGTCCGACAACTCCACACTGTCTAGTGGCACGTTGGTACATCCTGATGACCAATGTCTGACCACTCTTTGGCTCCTTGACGCACGTGCCCCGCGAGATACTAGCTCACGCTACTCGCGGGACCCCGCTTACGTGGCACCAACATTACCAGTGGTCAACAACGCCCAAGGACTGGTCGGTACACAAGCCCCTCAGTCTCGAGCTGTAACTTGTTCAACAAAGAGGCTAAGTCCTTGCCTTGGGTGACCTACATGGCTCTGTGGGACAGGACGTGAATACAGCGCCAAAGTGACGTCTTTCTGGGCCTGTCTTATCTGTGCACACATGTTTTGATCAACGGCTAGGGCTTAACGTCGCTTACGCTTCTTTGTTTGCTTTAAACTTTCGAAAACGTGCGTGTCCAATCACTGTTCCATCATTCTCTGAAAATCTTGATTGCTTCGTCTTCTTCCTCAAGCATTCTCGTATTTCCTCTACACATTCCAACATCTTCTTGCTATCTGATCGAAGGTACGAACTTTGACTATTGTTCGCACTCGTTTATTGATTCTGATGTTGGATAATTGCCTATGTTGTTTAATCTTTGCATCAATCGCCCTCTGTTCCTAGGTTTCCTTCGAGTTAGGGTTTAAGAAACCCGAAACTCTGGGGGAGCTGATTCTTGTTATCGTAATGTCGTGTTTGGGCATTCTGCCCCCGTGCATCCACATGTTTTATCGCTGTGTTTTCTATTCTTTCATATTCTGAAATTTGCACGCAAGTAAGGTTATGAGTGAAAAGAAACGGGCCAAACTGACTGATATCCTCGCTCGTCTCCGAGGGATGTCTAAGGGTGTGGGCACTTCTAGCCACCACGCCCTTGCTTCCGCCGCTGCTGCGCCCTCGCCTACTCCTTCCACACTTGGAGTCGCGGTCCCTCTCGCTGCATTTCCTTACAAGGGTAAGGTGGTAGAGAACGAATCAAACGAGAACTCCGCCGAGGGGCCAATCTCTAAAAGGCTCAGGCCTATGCCGACGATGGCCTCCCATTCCTCTTCTACCGGTCGCTCGGTTTCGCCCCTAGATCACGCGACCAGCGTTCCTCTGTTCCCTGACCTTAGTGGGACGAGTGCTTCTGCGATTCCTCCTGCCCTTGAGCTGCCCCTCGTCCTTCAGCATGCTCTTAAGGGCTTCCAGCTAGGGGTGACTGTGGACTCGGATGAGGCCGCTGCGAGGGAAAGACTGGGCTTTAATTTTGGGGCTCTTCTTGCTCAGTCCAACGCTCTCCTAACCAGGTTTGAACCGAGGGTAATAGAGGCCAAGACTAGAGAAGAAACGTCCCCGCTAGCTTCATTTGCTGTCCGCGAGGCTGCACTGGAACAGGAGTTGGCTTGCCTCCGCCGTTCTGAGAAGGATCTTTCCAAACAACTTCGCGCCAAATGCCGAGAGGTTTCCAGGCTGGAGGCAAGAATCCTACCCTTGCGAATCCGATTCTTCGAACTAGAAGAGGCTGCTGAGGTGTCTAAATCCAAAATTGCGGGGCTCGAAAGAAGGTTCATTGATCGAGAAATGCATCTAGGACAAGTGGAGGCCGAACTTCTTCAACAAGCTAAGAGGTTTGAAGAAGCTGAGGCTGAGCTTACCGGAGATGTTCTTGGTGCCTATGACGCGGGATTCGGGGATGCCCTCGCTCAAGTTGCTTGCGCACATCCTGGGATGGATACTACGCCTTTCACAGTACCAAATCGTGTCGCAAACGGACAAATTGTTCCCTGGGTCCTTCCTTAACTTGTATTTGGTTGTTAGACAAACAATTTATTATCTGCTCAAAACTTTACTTTCTCGAACACATAGCTGCTTTCATTTCCTTAAATTGAAAACTGCTCTTTATCTTGCTTAACTGCTAACTCATGGTGCATGGCACCAAGACGCTTCTTCTAACGTTCTGTGATATGCTCCCCTCATCGTGAGGAGAGGGTTTTAACTGTAAACTAAATCATTGCTCAAAAGGAGAGGTGTTCTTTACGAACCTACTTCTCTACTTTCAAGGCCTCGAATCGCAATGGGAACAAACCCTCAACTGACCTCGGCTTCGCTCAAGGGCGCGGAGGATTTATCTGGTGAATTGTTTGTTCAACCTTGGCGTTTTCACTTAAGAGGGGAGGTGTTCTCTCGCAAACCTACCTCTCCGCTCATAAGACTTCTAACGCAAGGAAACAAATCTTTAACTGACCTCGGCTTCGTTCAAGGACGATGAGGATTTATCTAGCGAACTATTTCGTTTTAACCTTGGCGTTTTCACTTGAGAGGGGAGGTGTTCTCTCACGAACCTACCTCTCCACTCTCAAGACTTCTAACGCAAGGAAACAAGTTCTTAACTGAATTGTACATATCTCGAGAAAATATTTCAATCGAAACTTATTTGGTGACCTCGTTAAAAAACCCTTATGAGGAAAAAAGAGTGTCCCCTAATACCATGTACAATGTTCCTGCTTAACTGAAATAAAACTTGAAGTCGGCCGCATTCCACGTACGAGGGGTCGGGCCTTTCTTCAGCATCTCAAGTCTGCATGCTTCGTCCTTGAGGACTTCTGTTACTCTGAAAGAAACAGTCCACGCGGGAGAGACCTGACGTGAAACCAGCGGGGCTGCCTTCTCTGGCATCTGATGTCTTTCTTCAGGTCCTTGGCATACTCTGCTCCCCATATGTATGAGTTTTTGAGACTGGTCATGTTTTTGCACAAGGACTGAACTGATCGTCTGATCGATCATCATTGGGTACCAACTAAACGATGTGCTTGGCTGTGGTTTACACATGATTGGAGGGCTGACTAAGTACTCCTTCAACCTGATGAACGCCTCTTTACACTCTTGGTAAGGGAGGCCACCCCCTCCTCAACATGGTGCAAATCCAGACAAGACAGACATGCGCCTTTCTGGGTTTGTCTCCATACCACACTCAATGAGAAAGGAACCCAGAAACTTCCATGATTCTATCCTGAACACATACTTCTCGGGGTACAGTTTCAGCCTGTACTCGACTATCATTTTTACCAGACTTTGCGCCGTTTGACCGAGGGTGTTGCTCAACTTGGAGACCTTCCTTCCAGTCTCTCTTTCCCCAAGGTCACCAAACGGATCAAATCTGATCTCCCGGGCTATCTTTCCACGGGCAATTTCTGCTACGGTCCTGGCGGTTTCAGTGCGACAGACCTAAGGCAGGGGGACCTCCTCTGTGTACGGTGGTCTAGTAGTGACCATAGATACCCCTCTCCTTGTTTTGAGGTTGTTCTCGTAACACCTCTTGGCCTCCTTCTGATCTGACTTGATGGTAATCACCTTTCCTGTCAAGT